>Ga0208413_1000073_pt1 | contig 87111 bp, 84 predicted proteins | sample AntAceMetag02UKD_FD_184761 | JGI IMG/M metagenome (GOLD analysis project Ga0208413, IMG submission 184761) | Saline lake microbial communities from Ace Lake, Antarctica - Antarctic Ace Lake Metagenome 02UKD (SPAdes) (version 2) | ecosystem: Environmental > Aquatic > Non-marine Saline and...
GGTTATTATATAAGCACCGCTATTGCCTACCCCAGGTGGTGACAGAGTAATCTCAAATTTACCTAAAGGTGACGTTGCATCGATGCGCTGAGTTGAGATGACAACTGGACTGCTAGATGAGCTACCAGTGACATTTCCTGTTGAAATAAGTGAATCTTTATCGTCGTGCAGTATCCATTGATTAGAATCGAAATATTCCAGGCGGTAATCCATCACCAAAGGTGATAACTCGGAACCATTAGCGTTGTACATTCGCATTTTGCCAAATCGTATTGGTTCTGTACCGGTTGGGTTCAGAGTAAATGTCCCAGTGCTAATGCCATCGAGATCTTCGACATTAGTAATCACTAAGTTAACGCTTGGGTTAAAAGGTGATATCTCGCTATTGCTATCTTTTTCGTAGGTGAAAGCGTCATTAGTAAATGTCGCATTGAAAATACCATTGACTGCTTTGGGTTGATTGGCAGTATTAGCATCATCTCGAAAACCAGCAGTGTCTTGTGAATAGATTAAGACCATAAGGGTTGGTGGTGTTTCCCCGACTTGAATTGAATCCGATGATGGACCTGTGAAAGTTATACTGTTGGCACTTAGCTTTCCCCAATCACCTGTGTAGTTCAAAGTGGTTGTTGCAGAAGCTAATGCATTCAGTGCAGTGACTTTAAATGAAGGCCTTTGGTTAGGATCATAACTAAACCGTTGCCCAACATAGGTATAGTTTTCGGTTCCTTGCTTATTTGTACTTATGAAAGAACCGTTATCAATCGTTGTAATTGAAAGTTTTGCCGGCGTAAAACGTCCAACATTATTCAATGTCGTAGAGACATTGCCAGTACCAAGATAGTCAGCATCACCAACGGTTGTGGTGAGGTTTATAATACCAACTTCACTCCAATTCGCTGTCCCAGAGTAAATGCCGTTGCCTGTTTTACTCAAATTAGAGTTGAAAATACCATTATCACCATCTACTGGTTGAGCCAGTGCGTGGCTTAGATCCACTGTTTCTGGCGGTGCTTCGTTTCCATAATTAGGAGTAGTATCACCTTCGAAATCTTTGATGGCTAAAGTAATATTAAAGTCAACGCCTGCTTTATTGTAGACGCTGTCGGTAGCGTTTATTGCCTCGTAGTCGCTACCACTTTCACCATCGCTTAGTGTTATTTCGTAACTGTGTGGCTTCACTACAAAGTTATTACTACTGCCACTAATAGTACCGTCACTGATTCCAATTCTAATCATTCCCACATCTTTGTATTTTGTACTGATAACTGTCTGTCCATTGTTGACCGTAATTGCACCGCCGCCTGTAGCTAAAATTGTACCAGTCGAAGGATTGACGTATGTGGTTGTTAGGGTGAGGTTTTTACTGCCTGTGTAGGTTTCTATGATGCCGCAGGAATCATCATCGGGTAGCGTGCCAAAAGCAGTTATATGGATATTGAAATCCTTACCTGCAATTTGTGTAGGAATGGGATCGTTAGGCGGCAGTGTGGTTAATTCGTTAGCCGTTATTGTAAAACCGCTGGCGGAAAATGTCATGTCGCCTTCGGTATCATTATCTCGCACTGCGCCCTCGTAGGCATCGATATCAAAGGTTGAAGTACCTTCTGTATAATAGAGTAAAAATTCAGCGACGCCATTATCAGCAGTATCAAACGTATAGGTAGCTAAACCATCGTTAGGGGTAGTGTCAACGAGACTACCGCTACCAGTATCTAAGCTCCAACCACCTGTACCTGTCTGGGTGTCCAAGGTGATGGTGCCATTGAAACCAGTGGTGATTGAGTCATCTGCATTTTTAGCAGTTACAGAAACCGGTTCGGCAGCGCAATGAATACCGCTAGTGTCATGGCTGACTAAGAAATGATCAGGGTTAGAGGTATTAAAGTAATCAAGCGCTCCAGCTTTGCAATCATCTGCTCCAAGGGTGTTCTCTGTGTTACCAGCTCCTAATGTGATGACTCCATTGGTTGCAAAAAGTGCCCCACAAGCATTGTCAATTCCAATTAGCGAAGTGTTTGCACCGGTTGTGATATAGGTGTCAGCAAAAACAACACCGACAAAATTTGAGTTGGCACCTATAGTTGTGTAGGTCCCTGTATTCCAGATAATAGTGCTATCACGGGTAACATTGAGTAATTCTATTGTTAGATTTGCTCCAAAGGCAAGATAGGTGTTGATATTAAAAACCCAAAAATTGGGTTCATTGTTACCGTCAAGTGTGAGAGTTATGCCCGCAGTTGTCGTCAGATAATTAGGTGCGAAATAGACGCCTGGTTGAAGGGTTGTATTCTGAGTAATTGTTAAAGGAAGATTAGTATCAGTGGGCATATTGAATAGTGTAGCTTGGGCTTGCTCAAGTTGCGTTTTGTTAGCATTAGCATCGAAGTTTGTAACACTGTTTTCGAATATATTACCGTCGACGCTGCCACTTGCAGAGACTGTAACGCTGGTACCCGCTTTCGCATCACCACCAACTTTAGCGTGTGCTCCAACTGAAAGGACATTGGTTCCGGCCGTAGCATTGCCGTTGACTATTGTAGAATCACCGAGGGATAGGTTGATTCCGGCAGTGGCATTACCTCCAATCGTTACAGACGCGCCGAGATCTGCGGATACGATTGCCTGAATATTACCATTGCCATTAATTGTTGAACCGGCACCGATTGTTATGCCAGAGCCAGAATAAACCGTCTGACTATTGAGGTTTGAATCTAACAACGGTGTGGAATATGCCTGACCAGCAGATATTATGAAAAATACTGGAACAAAAAGGAGTTGCTTTGAAAGATTCATGAAGTTGAGTCCTTATAACTATTAAATGTGGTCATTAATCTGGAAAAATATATTTAATTAAACTATTTACGGCTCTAAGATGGAGTGATCTATGTCCCAGTTATTTGATTTGAAACAAGTGAAATTAACTGAGAGTACTGGCTCTGCCGAAGCCGCTTGCACACCAAAAACAATGGAAAAAATATTAAACGGTTTATAAATTTCACAAATTTCAACCCCTACAATAATGAATTGTCGAGGAGATTTCCATACTTGATGCAGTGAGATTATTATAAAATTCGGTTGATAGGTTATAAGCTATAACTAAAGCATTTGAAAGGTTGGATTTAATCACACCAAGCATTAGTTTTGTGTAGGATAATAGAATCTTTTTGGTATGGTAACAAGCGTAGCCAAGCATGAGTCTAGGGTTACATTAAGTTTGAATAATAATCATAGTTCAACCCCAGAGATATATCCTGACTAACTAAGAAATAATGCTCTGTCTACTAGACTTTCCGACGAAAGGTACCTTTAATTAACGGTTACTTCAAGTGGACAAATATGTGCTTTTTTATATTATTTTTTATTCGGTCTTTGACAGGTTTCAATTCTAATTAAACTGCCTACGGTTTAATTATAAAAATAGTTTATTTGCAGCCCGTAAATAATTTAATCCCGATGCAATTGACGCTATAATTAACTTCTTAAATTTAATTGAGGCGAAGATGTCTGAAATGACGAGTAGTCCTAAATCTGCTGTTGTTCTGTGTTTTTCGGCACATGATGCGACGGGTGCCAGTGGTATGGCAGCCGATATTGAAGCGATAGCCAGTCAGGGTTGCCACGCGAATACCGTGATAACCTGCATGACTGTTCAGGATTCCCAAATGGTGTCGAGTTTAATACCTATTGATGGCGATATTATTGTGCAAAGTGCTCGAGCAGTTCTCGAAGACACGCTAGTGGATGTAATCAAAATTGGTCTGATTGGCAGTGATGAGGGTGTGCAGGCAATTCATGATATTTTACTCGACTATCCGGATATTCCTGTCGTGTTTGATCCGATGCTGATTGGCAGTAATGGTATGGAGCTGGCCGACGACGATGTGGTTGAGTCAATTCGAGAGTTATTGATTCATCATGCCAATATTATGACAATTAGCCCTGCAGAGGCTGGTATGTTGATTCCTGAGGCTGATAATCTGGCGGCGATGATGACGGGTTTAATGGACAAAGGTTGCGAGCATGTTTTGCTTAGTGGTCGTCGGGAGCCAAGTACATCAGTGGTAAATTCGTTGTATCATAATTATCGGGTAATCGAGCAGTTTGAATGGCCGCGTTTAGACAATGAATTTTATGGTGCTGGTTGCACGTTATCGGCTAGTCTTGCGGCTTTATTGGCTCAGGGCCTGGACCACTTAAGTGCTTGTCGTGAAGCACAGAATTATTGCTGGCAAAGCCTTAAACAAGGTGCTCGATATGGTATGGGCCAGTATCAACCCTCTAGGTTATATTGGATGCACGACGAGGAATAACCTGCCAAAAGCTGCAACATTTATTTTTAAAGAACAAGTTTTAACGGATAAAAAATGTCAAAATCTGAATCATTAATGCAACGCGCCACTCGAGTTATACCTGGAGGAGTCAATTCTCCAGTCCGTGCATTTAACGGCGTTGGCGGATCACCCCTATTTTTCGAGCGAGGTGAGGGCGCTTGTTTATTTGACGTAGATGGCAAATCGTATATTGATTATGTTGGTTCATGGGGACCGATGATTTGTGGGCATGCTCACCCCGAAATTATTGATGCTGTCTGTGACGTGGCCAAGAAGGGACTGAGTTTTGGTGCGCCAACAGAACTAGAAGTCGAGTTAGCGGAACAGATTTGTGCGGTGATGCCTAATATGGATAAGGTGCGAATGACTTGCTCTGGCACAGAAGCAACCATGAGTGCGATTCGATTAGCACGAGGGTTCACTGGTCGTGACAAAATAGTCAAATTTGAAGGCTGTTATCATGGGCATTCAGACTCATTATTAGTCAAAGCTGGCTCGGGAGCCCTAACATTAGGTGTGCCCGACTCACCCGGTGTGCCCGCTTCCACTGCGGCCAATACACTCACACTTGAATACAATAATGCAGAGCAGTTAAACCAATTGTTTGCTGAAATGGGTTCTGAAATCGCCTGCATTATTGTCGAACCAGTGGCCGGTAATATGAACTGTATTCTTCCAGCCGCGGATTTCCTCACAGCAATGCGACGCTGTTGTGATGAAGCCGGTAGTGTTTTGATTCTGGACGAAGTAATGACAGGGTTTCGGGTTGGCTTAACTGGCGCTCAGGGGCATTACAACATTAAGGCCGATTTGACAACGCTGGGTAAGATTATTGGTGCGGGCTTACCAGTAGGCGCTTTTGGTGGGCGAGGAGACATAATGGATTACATCGCGCCCGTTGGACCGGTATACCAAGCGGGTACCCTAGCGGGTAATCCGGTAGCGATGGCGGCAGGATTGAAAAATCTTGAAATCATTTCACGCCCTGGTTTCTATGAAGCGTTAATCGCAAAAACAAGTCGATTAGTTGAAGGTATCCTTGCCGCAGCAAAAAACAATAATATTCCGATGCAGGCTAATCAAGCAGGCGCTATGTTCGGGCTATTTTTTACTGATCAGCAGCAGGTAACTAGTTTTTCTGAAGTAAGCCGTTGTGATATCGAACGATTCAAACAGTTTTTCCATTTGATGCTTGAGCAGGGCGTTTACTTGGCACCTTCGGCATTCGAGCTAGGTTTTGTTAGTTCGGCCCATAGCGATGAACAGATAGAGCAGACGATTGCTTGTGCCGATAAAGCATTATCGCAAATTGTGAAATAACAGCCGATTGAGGTTGTTAGAGTTGCAAGGGGGAACAGGTAAATCCTGTTTCTCCTTAAGCTTTTAGATTCCTAAAGCCCCAATAAACTCTTTTTTAAATCACTATCGGCAGGAAAGTTGCCTAACCATATTTCGAGTAAGATATTTTTAAAATCGACGCCTGGAATAATACCCAGTAGCACCTTGTTTTTAATTATTTTGGTACCCGTGCCAGGCATGTAATCTAATTGATAACGATCTCCTTTGATGGCGCTTGTGTTGAAGTAACTATAAAACTGTTCAATACGATTTTTGAGCCTGATGATAGTCTCTTCATCTTGATTTTTTTCAAAGCCATCGCGCCAGTCCTTTAGCAGCTTTTTCTGTGTTACCTCACGATAAACAAAGTCCATTTGTAGTCGATAGGCACTCGAACTAGATAAGATCTCTATAACATTGCTGTTTTTATTGGCTAGATAAAGTGAGCAAGCATAGAGGTTGATCCATAATTTATCCATCAGTCCAGCCCCATTTAGCTGGAGCACTTCGCCGTTATCAAAAGTCACATGTTCATCGAGATAAAGATTTGCTTTTTGGGTGGAATGAACCAACGGAGCAAACAAAATTAAAGCTAATGTCACTATTAAATTTTTCATTAGAATATTAATGGCCACCATTCGATACCTAGATTGGGGTAGTTACCTTGTTAATTGTTAGGCTCCGATGTTGGGTTTATGGTGCTGAATGATGCCCAAACGTATAAGTTCAGCATGAAGTATAACAGCCCTATCAAGTGATTTTGGTATTTCGAGTAAGCGCTGTTTCAAATTACTGTCTAGTGGAAGCAGATATATCAGTTGATAGAGTATTTCGGCGAAGCCATCATCCGGATTAAATATCCTAGTCTCCTGCTGACTAATATGTTTCAACAATTCTTGCATATAGAGATACTGTCTTGGAACATTTTGTTTGCTTTCTTCATCCAGTATATTAACCGTAGCAATGGTTAACCCATCCGCTTGAGTCCGTGTTTTGTCAATTTCGAAACGATCAACGCCGAGCGCTGTAATGCCAAGTAATCCGTCTTTTCTATCGTGCCAGTCATGGATATTGGCGGTGGTTCCAATTGAATGAATTTCACTATTTGTTTCGGCTTCTTCCCCTTTAAAAATAAGAATAATGCCAAAATGAGACGTTTTGCGCATACAGTTAGCGACCATGTCGGTATAGCGAGGCTCAAAAATTTTGAGTGACAACACATTGCCCGGTAACAGGACGGTCTTCAGCGGAAATAGAGGCAATTCGATCATAGATAAGTTAGTAGATAATACATATTGATGGTCTAGTTATTATTCTAAGTAAGGGATTAATCATTAGCTGCCCAGCGAGGTGAAATTTGATTTGGAATATCGAGCTGATCAAGAATTCGAGCAACAACGAAATTGACTAGATCACTGACTTGATTGACTCCTTGATAAAATCCAGGGTTGGCTGGCAATATGACGACACCGATATTTGAGAGCTTCAGCATGTTACCAAGATGAATACTGGAAAAGGGCGTTTCTCTTGGTACTAGTATTAATTTTTTGCGTTCTTTGATAATGACATCAGCAGCCCGGGTAAGCAGGTTTTCACTCGTTCCGCAGGCAATTGATGAAAGCGTAGCCATGGTACAGGGGCAAACGACCATGGCGTCTGCAACTGATGACCCGCTAGCGGGTGGTGCTGTCCATTGATCTTTTGAATAAGCGCTGATAAGTGATGTATCAACTTTAAAATAATCACACAACTGTCGCTGCATTTTTTGAGGTGAGCCAGTGAGTTTTAAATCAGACTCCATGCCGAGCACAATTTGCCCCGCCTGCGAGCAAAGAAACTGAACATGAATCCCAGCGTCGAGGCAGCATTGCATGAGGCGTAACGTGTAAGGTGCACCCGATGCACCGGTCATTGCTAGTGTTAAAGTTTTAATCATAATGCTGTCTCATTCTATTCATCCCCTCGAATACCTTGTTTAGATCTCTGACATTGATCAGATTTTTGAGGAATATTTAATCGTATTATAATTGTATTCCTAGTAATGTTTTTTTCATCACTTTTACACCACCTTTAATTCTAATATAAAGGTAAATTCTTTTGACCACCACGAATGGATTTTATCTGCGCTACATAGGCCATAAAAAATGACTGGCTTATTTCTTGAGGATGTTTGGATTTAGGGAGTATCATTTAAAGATTGGACTGCATGGCTAAAATCAGGCGTTGGTGGATATTGTCAAAACCGCCATTACTCATAATAACGATTTGATCCATGGGTTGACACTCTTTGACCAGTTGATCAATGATTTGTCCTGTATCGCTCTTAATCAACACCTGAGTAGCGGTAGTATTGTTGACGAACTGAGCCATGTCATTGATATCCCATTCCAAAGAAGGATTGTCGACCATCAATACCACATCTGCAGAACCTAATGAGTGAGCAACTTTGTCACGCAGCGATCCCATCTTCATCGTGTTTGAGCGCATTTCGATCACAGCAAACAGGCGACCTTTGGTTTGGGCTTTTAATGCTTCCAAGGTCAGTGTAATAGCGGTTGGGTGATGTGCAAAATCGTCAATAATTTTGATATCATTAATCTCAGCGATCAGTTCCTGACGACGTTTCACACCCCCAAATTGATTTAATGCTTCTATCGATGTTTGTAATGGAATCCCTACATGACGCGCTGCAAGCGCTGCAGCGCAGGCGTTTAATGCATTGAATCGGCCCGTCTGAGCCAGCTTAATAATGAAGCTTTGTCCTGTGTGATGATCGCTCACACAGGACTGCTCATCTAGCGTGAAATCTGCTTTATTGTGGGTTGGACTATTACTGTCTGCATCAATATTGTCTGAACCAAAGCTAAGACAGTCACTCCAGCAACCCATAGCCAATACTTCATCCAGCGCCGCGATATCACGATTATGAATAATAAGCCCTGTTTTTGGCAGCGTTCTAATTAAATGATGAAACTGACGTTTAATATCAGACAGGTCATCAAAAATATCAGCATGGTCAAATTCAAGATTATTGAGAATTAAGGTGCGTGGGTGGTAGTGAACAAACTTTGAGCGCTTGTCGAATAACGCGGTGTCATACTCATCTGCTTCAATCACGAAGAAGGGGCTTTCGCTCGCATCATCCATCTGACCCAGACTAGCGGACTGAGCAAAGTTTTGGCTTATGCCACCAATTAAATAGCCAGGGTTTAGCCCGCTAAATTGAAGAATCCATGCCAGCATACTGCTAGTGGTGGTCTTGCCATGCGTACCGGCAACTGCGAGTACCCATCGGTCGCGCAATACGTTTTCATAAAGCCATTGTGGGCCAGAAATATAGGCTAGGTTATGCTCAAGGATCGATTCAAATTGGGGGTTGCCGCGTGAAATGGCATTACCGACAATAAATACAGTGCCGTCGTCAGGCAAAGTATTGGCATCATAGCCGTCATGAAGTGTGATACCAGCATCGTTAAGCTGAGTACTCATGGGCGGATAGACAGCGCCATCAGATCCTTCAACTTCAAACCCTTTCTCGCGGGCCAAAAGAGCAACACCTGCCATGAAGGTGCCGCAAATACCCAATATGTAAATTTTCAAATTATAAATTACCTTTGAGGTTGCAGCGCCTTAATAGAGCCAAAGAATGATTAGTTGATATAACACAAAATAGTTAAAACTAATCATAGCCGAAGTCAAAGTTCCCATGTCAAAAGCGCGCTTAAAAATTAATGACAATACGGTAAGGTTCCAAATAATGAGTGCAATGGACAGATTGATTTCAAGCTGTGTGACCGATTGGTTTGCAACGCTATGGCCTGTGACTAATGAGTATAACGGTAGACTGACCAATGTCATGATCAAATTGGTACCGATCAGTGCTGACATTGTTTGAAACATTCGAGGCAATTTCTTCCTAATACGCAAAGTGACATAGGTAATTAGGCTAAGTAGGATTAATTCAAGCGTGATGTGGCCAACAATAGTCAGGTAGCTTCGTTGCCCATCAATCAGCATTAAACCAACTAGCAGATAACTAGCCAGGCTCAATACAATGCAATATAGACTATTGGGGAGTCGCTCTGGGCTCGATGCCAGCAAAGCCATCATCGCACAGTGTTTCAGGCAATGAATCCATTGCTTTAGGTGGTAAGTCATAAATTTCGATTCAATATTAAGCAATAGATGAATGATTATTTAGTTGAGTATTAAAAACAACCACCCCGATCAGCATTCAATATGCATCCCCCGAGTCAGCAAAGCAAGTATGTTCAGTCTAGGCTCAATGCATTAGGATAGACTGAAACAAGGTATAACAATGAATAAATGGTGATGAAGTCAGTCATCCGACCCATTAAATTCCAATGCGCAAACAAGTTTGTCGGATTGTAATGAAAATGCATGAGGATTAGGTTGCAGTTGGTTATAATTACAAACAAATTTTTGAGTAGTTTCCAAGTCTATGAATATCCAGCCCATGAGTAATCTAGTCCATGAATGATGCTTCAACACCCAGCACAGCTGTTACTGACTTAGCGGCCACGAACCTAGATACGTTTCAGGGGTTAATTCAAACATTACAAAGCTATTGGGCCGAGCAGGGTTGTGTTGTCATGCAGCCACTGGATATGGAAGTCGGTGCGGGCACTTTTCACCCGGCAACGTTTTTGCGTGCTATCGGGCCTGAGCCATGGCGGGCCGCTTATGTTCAGCCTAGTCGTCGACCCACTGATGGTCGCTATGGCGAAAACCCCAACCGACTCCAGCATTACTTTCAGTTTCAGGTATTGCTAAAACCATCACCTAATAATTTCCAAGAGTTGTACCTTGGTTCTTTGCAGCGACTGGGTTTTGATACTCTGGTTCACGATGTCCGTTTTGTTGAAGATAACTGGGAGTCACCCACGCTAGGTGCCTGGGGCCTAGGTTGGGAAATTTGGCTAAATGGTATGGAAGTCTCACAGTTTACTTATTTCCAACAAGTGGGTGGTCTTGAGTGTCGGCCTGTTTCGGGTGAAATTACCTACGGTATTGAACGGCTTGCGATGTATATGCAAGGTGTTGACAGCATTTACGATCTTGTTTGGTCGCGCAGTGAGTATGGTGAAATCACCTATGGCGATATTTATCATCAAAACGAAGTAGAACAATCAACCTATAACTTTGAACTTGCAGACACAGACGCGCTATTCCATTGGTTCGACGTCTGTGAAACTCAATGTCAAAATTTGATCGAAAAGAAGCTAGCCCTACCGGCTTACGAACAAGTCATGAAAGCATCGCATGCATTCAATTTGCTCGATGCGCGTCACGCTATTTCGGTGACTGAGCGCCAACGTTTTATCTTGCGGGTGCGAACGCTATCAAGAGGTGTTGCGCAATGTTATTACGAGTCGCGCGAGGCACTAGGCTTTCCGTTGTTGCCCAAAGCAACTGCAAAGGTGGCCCATAGTGAATAACGCATTGACCAATAATAATTCTATAACCAACGACTGCCTGATTGAGTTAGGTACTGAAGAGTTACCCCCTAAAAACCTGAAGTCATTATCTGAAGACTTTGCCAAACTGGTAAGTCAGGCGCTCAATGACGCTGGATTGCCAGCAGATTCGGTAGAAGTTTACGCGACCCCGAGACGTCTTGGCATATTAATGCGCAACATGCAGACCCAGCAGGCCGATCAAATTGTCGAAAAGCGTGGCCCAGCATTACAGGCCGCCTTCGATAAAGACGGTAATCCGTCGAAAGCGGCACAGGGCTTTGCTCGTGGCTGTGGCGTTGAAGTGGCTGATTTACAGCAGCGTGAGACAGATAAAGGTGCCTGGCTTTATTTTGAAAAGAATGAAACCGGATCGAGTTTGGCGCAAATACTGCCAGAAGTCGTCACAACCGCTATCAATAAACTACCGATTGCAAAGAAAATGCGCTGGGGTGATCAGGCGTTTGAGTTCGTTCGTCCAGTGAAGTGGTTGGTAATGATGATTGGTTCAACCGTGGTTGAAGGCGAAGTGCTGGGTGTGCGCTCGGGCAATCAAAGCCAGGGTCACCGGTTTCATGCGCCGGGCCATATTACGTTTTCGAATGCCGGTGATTATGTTGCTTGTCTAGCGAATGAAGGCAAGGTTGTCGCGAGTTTCGATGAGCGCAAAAGCATGATTCGAAAGCAGATAGAGCAGAGCGCAGCCAATCTTGGCGGCGTCGCTCATATCGAAGAAGCGTTGTTAAATGAAGTGACCGGATTGGTCGAATTTCCCGTTGCCGTGTGTGGCACATTCGATGCCGAATTCCTGTCGATTCCGGTCGAAGCGTTAGTGATGACGATGCAGGACAATCAAAAGTACTTTGCATTGTTTGATCAGCAAGGCGCGTTATTGCCCAACTTTATTACTATTTCAAACATTGATAGCAAGCAACCAGAGATGGTGGCCAAAGGTAATGAGCGAGTTATTCGACCGCGCTTTGCCGATGCTCGATTCTTTTTTGATCAGGATCAAAAACAACCCCTATCGCTGCGTAGCGAGCAGCTCGATAAGGTCGTGTTTCAAAACAAGCTTGGCAGCATTGGTGATAAAAGCCGACGAATCGCCAAATTGGCAATATCGATTGCAAAACAAATCGGTGCTGACGAAGCTCAGGTAGAAAGGGCAGCACACTTGTGCAAGTGTGATTTATTAACTGAAATGGTGGGAGAGTTTCCAAAATTACAGGGATTAATGGGTCGTTACTATGCTGAGTTCGATCAGGAACCAAAGGCAGTCAGTGACGCAATTGAACAGCATTACTGGCCTAAATTTTCGGGTGATCAACTACCCAGCAACGATGTTGCACAATGTGTTGCTCTAGCTGACAGGCTCGATAGTCTGGTGGGTATTTTTGGCATCGGCCAAAAGCCTAGTGGTGTCAAAGATCCGTTTGCGTTACGTCGAGCCGCGTTGAGTGTGGTGCGCATTCTGATCGAAAAAGACTTGCCGCTTAACTTGATGCAGCTAATCAATAAAGCTTGCGAAGCACTCGCAGACAAATTTGCCGTGGGCTCTGTAGCCAATGATGTGAGTGAATACATCTTTGACCGGCTTCGTGCTTACTATCAGGAGCAGGGTATCAGTTTTGATATTGTCGATGCTGTTATTAGTACCAAACCAGCGCTACTAAGTGACTGTGATCGACGAGTGCAGGCGGTTAATCAGTTCCAGAGTAACGCTGCTGCGATTGCATTGGCTGCGGCAAACAAGCGAATTGCGAATATCCTTAAAAAGCAGGGTATAGATAACGAAGAACCCAATGACAGTGTCGCGATCGATGAAACTTTGTTTGAAGCAGGCGCAGAGCAGCAACTGTTTAAACAGCTAGTCGGTTTACAGCACAAGGTCGATACCTTGTTTGCTGAAGGCGAGTATCTGCAGGGACTAAATGAACTAGCGTCGCTTCGACCGGTGGTTGATCAATTTTTCGACGATGTTATGGTGATGGTTGACGATCCAGCAATTAAGGCAAATCGACTGGCACTACTAGGCCGATTATTGAATTGCTTTAGGCAAGTCGCAGACTTTTCTAAGATTCAATCCTAGTGTTTAATTACTAAGGAAAAAGCATAATTTGTCGGTATCAACGCAGGTGTTATTATATTGAATAATGTCCGACCTTCTGCCGTTGCTGAGAAGTAACTATGGCAAAAATGATAATCCTCGATAGGGACGGGGTCATCAACCATGACTCGGATGACTATATCAAGTCGGCAGACGAGTGGATGCCTATAGCTGGCAGCCTGGATGCCATTAGTGAACTGAAAAAAGCGGGCTACCTGGTGACCATCGCGACCAATCAATCGGGTATTGGGCGAGGCTTATTCAGCGAGCAAACACTGCAGGATATTCATGCCAAAATGGCTAAACTGCTCGCCATGCAAGGGGCCAGTATTGACGGTATTTATTACTGTCCGCACGACCCGCAAGCGAATTGTATTTGCCGTAAACCCAAACCAGGATTGCTCATTAAAATTGCCGAAGACTTTAATATTGACTTAACCGAAACGCTTTTTATAGGTGATAATATTTCTGATATTAAAGCGGCTGAAATGGCGCGAGCCAAGCCGATATTGCTGAGAACCGGTAAGGGTGAGCGAGTCATCCAAAACAGCCCTGAAGCAGCCGATGTGCCAGTATATGATGATCTAGCACATTTTGTACGAGACACACTTAAAAGTAGGCCAACCTAATGCCCAGCCCAATGTATAAACTTTGGTTAGTGATTCGATCAACTCTATTTTGGCCACCTTTTTTGTTAGTCACGCTAAGCGCTGCAATTCTGTTATGCCTACTCATGGTCATGCCCTTTAGGGTTCGTATTGCGGTTGTCAGGCTATGGATTAATATAAGCCTTGGATTGTTACACCTTATCTGTGGCTTGAAATATGTAATCGAAGGCACTGAGAATATACCTAAAAATGGCTTTATCGTTATGAGTAAACATAGCTCTACTTGGGAAACGATCGCCTTACAAAAGTTCTTTGACCCTATGGTCTGGGTAGTGAAGCGCGAATTAACTTGGATTCCACTTTTTGGCTGGGGTTTGATCGCAGTGAATGCCATCGCACTCAACCGAGGGACAGGGCGTAAAGCTATTAATCAGCTTATCGAACAAAGTAAAAGGCGCATGGACGAAGGGCGTATTTTGATGTTATTCCCAGAAGGCACACGAGTCATGCCAAAACAGCAAAAGCCATTCAAGCTTGGCGGTGCGATAATATCTCAGCGCACGGGCTACGCTGTGTTACCGGTTGCTCACAATGCTGGAGAATACTGGCCGCGCCATAGTTGGATAAAATGGCCTGGCACGATACGTATAGTCATTGGTAAACCCATTGACCCCGAAGGCAAAGAGCCGGCTGAGATTATTGGTCTGGTTAAAGACTGGATTATCAGTACCGGCGAAGAAATTAGTGATCCGCAGCAACTTAAAAAAATTGGAATTTCCTAAAGGGCCTTGCTAAAAATACACTTCCCCGTGATTGCTGCGGCTTAAGGCAGATTAACCACAAATATAATTATTTTTTTGTTGGTTAAATGCCGTCACTAGGACATCAATCTTATCCTGATCGTATTCGCGCAAACCGCTTAGTACCATTTTCTTTTGGCCTTTGCCAACATACTCGCCATTACAGTGGATGTCGAAGTTGAGCGCCACATCGCCACGCTTTCCGTATAGGCGAAACTGTGGCTCGGTATGAGAGAGTTCGACCGAGTCGATATCGAGCCTATCGAGTGAAATTCGCATGTGATCGTAAATAACGAGAGGGCGCTCGGTATTGATCATCACATTATTGTCCTTCATTAATGGCACCAGCACATGTGGAAAAGTGTGACCGGAGAACTCGACATAGTTTTTAATTAGGGTGTCAATCAGCGACTGGTCTTGGCTGAGGTCACCATTGGTTGAGATATCCAGGTATTTCTTGTCATTTTGGTCATAGATCGAAATCTCACGCGCCTCGACCTTGGGTAAGATAAGGGTCACATCGTCATTCACCATACCAGAAAATGAAAACCCCATGACCTGCCTTAAGCCATAGTGCTTGATCATGACTGAAAACAATAAATCTCCAGGAACGCAGAAACGTTTCGAGCCCACATCGTGCAGTGCATTGAAGTCACCTGCGACCGACTTGGCAAAGTCACTGGCTTGTTGTTGAGTAAATGATAATCTTGAATTGTTCAGACTATAGTAATTTTCTAGTTGCATGCGGTAAACTTCCTTTTTACAAACGTTATCTTAACGCAATTGATCGATAATCAGCTAGAAAATACCTGAGTTTAATTCAATTGAAATTTTGCCTAACTTAAAGTTGGCTAACGAAGCTCTATTCTAACAAAGATACCTTCAAACTAAGGTCCATATTTACGATCTGAATGGGCTAAAATGAACCCGACTAAAACACTGCGACACTTATGCTGAAATTTACAGACCTAGCGATACGCCGAGGTCCTAACTTGTTATTTGAAAACGTATCTTTTACGGTTCATCCCGGCCAGAAATTTGGTTTAACTGGCGCGAATGGAACGGGTAAGTCCTCGTTATTCGCACTCGTCCTAAAAAACCTCAGTTCTGATCAAGGTGATTTTTCGATACCCAGTGACTGGGAAATCGCGCAAGTGGCGCAAGAAACTCAGTTAACTGACCAGGCAGCAGTCGAGTTTGTTATCGATGGTGATGCCGAATTACGCCAGGTGCAAGCGAGGCTAGCAAAAGCCGAAGCCAGTCAAGAGGCGAATAACATTGGCCTCTGTCATGTCAGACTCGAAGAGATAGACGGTTATCAGGCCTATAGCCGAGCCGCCCGTTTGCTATCTGGGCTGGGGTTCAAAGATGCAGATATCGAAAACCCGTTAAGGCAGTTTTCGGGTGGTTGGGTCATGCGCCTCAACCTTGCACGCGCACTGATGTGTCGCTCCGATCTATTGTTATTAGACGAGCCAACCAATCATCTCGATCTGGATGCGGTGATCTGGCTAGAACAATGGTTAAATCAGTATCGAGGCACCTTGTTACTGATTTCACATGACCGTGACTTTCTCGATTCGGTGGTTGGTTATATAGCGCATGTTGAACAACTGGGCATCGAAGTCTACCGCGGTAATTATTCGGCTTTTGAAGTCAGCCGTGCTGAAAAGCTCGCCCAGCAACAGTCTGGTTATGTTAAACAGCAGGCAGCGATTGCCCACATGGAAGACTTCATTCGCCGTTTTAAAGCCAAGGCAACCAAAGCAAAGCAAGCACAGAGTCGAGTCAAAGCGCTTGAGCGTATGCAGCTCATTGGCGCGGCGCATGTTGACTCGCCGTTTCATTTTAACTTTAAACCGCCTCGTGCCATGCCGACGTCGTTATTGCGGTTAGACCGAGTGAGTATTGGCTATGGCGACACAACAATCCTTGGCAATATAAACCGGTCATTAATCCCCGGAGAGCGCATAGGCCTACTGGGATTGAACGGTGCCGGTAAATCTACCTTTATCAAACTGCTGGCGGGCGAACTAGAGGCCCAAAGTGGAAAAATGGATCGTGCGAAAGACTTGAAGGTGGGTTATTTTGCTCAGCATCAGGTAGAGCAGCTAGACGAATCGGTTAACCCACTATTGACCCTACAACGAATCGATCCAGCCTTAACCGAACGAGACATTCGAACCTACCTCGGTGGGTTTAACTTTAAAGGCGACAAGGTATTACAAACGGTTGGCTCGTTTTCAGGTGGAGAGAAAGCCCGACTCGTGCTGGCATTGGTCATTTGGCAACGCCCAAATCTAATCCTGCTCGACGAGCCAACCAACCATCTCGATCTCGAAATGCGACTCGCATTGAATCAGGCATTGCAGGGATTCGAAGGCAGCGTCATCCTCGTCTCGCATGATCGACATCTATTGCGCAGCGTGTGTGATGACCTTTGGCTGGTAGATGATGGAAAGGTCGAGGTTTTCGATGATGGCATCGACGATTATCCGCGTTGGCTAGCCACACGAAAATCGCGCATCGCCAATGATGCCGGTACACTGGCCGTGGTAGAAGGGACAGCGTCGCGCAAACAACAAAAAAAGCAGGAAGCCGATTTTCGAAAGCTTCACCAGGGCACGTTCAGTCAAATCAAAAAGTTAGAGGCCGCGATGGAAAAGCAATCGGCACGAAAAAAAGCATTAGAACTAAAATTGGCTGATTCATCGATTTATCAGGACAGTCAAAAAGCAGAACTATCCAAAGTGCTAGCCGAACAGAAACAGATCAGTATTGATTTCCAGAAAAGTGAAGACGATTGGCTTGAATTAAGTGAAGCAGTCGAACTGTTGCGTGAATAGCCGGATAATTTAAACCAACAATACGATCTACAATTAGAAAATCGTCATGAACTTGAAAAAGAAACTATGCATGATAATGCTGACGACACTGGTCGCATCCTGCGTGTTTGTTGCACATGAATCACAGGATCAATATCGCAGTGATGATTGTCATGTATCGAGTAAAAAATTAACTCTGACTACAAAAGAATTTGGGGTCGGTGTGTCATGCCATGGCTCTAGCGAAATGCTCACGGCTTGTCTGGTGACTTACGGCGTGATTGTGCCAGTGGGCAGCCTGATCGTATCTGGCAGTGTTGTGGTGGTTGGGAATGTTTTGAACTGGATTGAGACGCGGGGGAGTTGTTAGTTGGTACGAGCAATTCTAACTGGGTTTAGCCAACAAAGAAGGAGCTTTTATTAGGGTTGATGATTGATCTGTATCGGCCCCGCAAACCCAATATTTTCTATATGACTGAGCCCAATTCTCTTGGGTGTTGCATTGATTAGAAATTTAGATATTATTTAATTCTAATAAGGAACTGTTTTTCGGTGCGAACATTGTAATGTTTGAAGCCAATTTTATTACGTACGACTTCTAACAGTCTAGGCGCTTGTGTCATGAAAGGATCATCTTTGACAGTCAATTCAATATCCCATCAAAGTGACGTATATTTACAATCAGTGCGTTTTAAATCAATAGCTTACATAAACTATTTGGAATTATACGTCGATTTGACGTGTTATAACACGTCATTTTGACGTCTACTAAGCGTTATATTTCATTCGGCGAAAAGTAGTGTAGTGTTAGTACACTCACCTCAACGCCAGCTAATATCGTTTTTTGCCACTCTAGGCCGCTGTCGCGAATATCCATATGCTCTACAGTTGTGAACGCTCCAAAATACGCGGCTAAAACATCGTCATTGATTTCAGGTGAGTCAAAAACACCTATCGGGGTTCCGCCTCCTGCCTCATCAGTATCCATTAATACGTAATGCATTTTTAATCCCTGCTAGTTAATTTAAAAATATAACAACGCCATCAAATCGGAAGGCGCAAAAAGCGCGCCTCCGTTTATGGCTGGGGTTATACGTTTATCGAGCTATGGCGTGTGGCAAATAACTACACTTAAGGAAAATTAAATGGACTCAGATGATGAAGCAGTTTTCGTTGCAAAAATTGATGGCATAAGTAAAGGGCTTAGAATGGGAATGGCTGAGATATACGCTCAGCTTCTATCTTACGATCAAAAAAACATAGAAGACGACAAACCATCATTTGCGTTCGCATTTTTACAGCAGCAAGCCTCTGAGCTTGAACAAACCTTCGATGAATTTATGGATGAACAAACCAGAACGTTGGAAGAATATTATGAGTACCGTGATGCAATAAATAAAGTGCATGAAGTTTCAGATAAATATGGATATGAAGAAGAAAAGTAATAACGAAATAAAAAAACGTATAACAAGGCAAAGCACTCAGAAGTCAAAATCTTCGCTCCTTCGTCGCTACGATTTTGCCTCTGGTGTTTGTGGCATTAGGCTTTAAATGAAATCAAAGGACTGCGTATGAACTATCCATTATTAGAGCTGCATTATTACTTAAAAGAGCATTCGCACTCTATGAATGCGATAGTAAGAAATAAATGCGAATCTGAACTACTTGGATTGTTTGTCGAAGCTGCCCAAAGTTTAGGAATTGCGGTAGAACTTGAATCGAAAGCATTTGAAGAGGGCGGTCTAAAAGAATTCTGGAAGTTTCTAGGTAAGAATAATAATCAAATAACCCTACTACTTGTCATTGTTGCGCTTCTCCTTTCTCGTATACCAATTAGTAACGAAGAAAAAGAAGCTTTAGGTACAGAGCTTACTCAACTTCAAATAGAGGAAAAAAAGCTTCAAATTAAAAAACTTAAAAAAGAACTTGGAAAGACAAATCCAGATGTTGAGGTTACTGGTGAAGCTGTAGAAGTTTTAAATAAAAATCCTAAAATTGTAGTCAGGCGTTCTAATTTCTACAAGCAACTATCCGCATATCAAAAAGTTGAATCCATTGGGGTCACTCCATTTAATTCTCAGTTGTATGCACTTATTGATGAAAATATTATTAATCGTCCATTATTCCAAAAGTTTATTTTAAGCACTCATTCTATTAAACCAGTAGTAGTTGATGATGCAATAATAGAAATTGTAAGCCCTGTACTAAAGGAAGGGAACTACAAATGGAAAGGAGTTTTCAACGATGAACCTCTCAGTTTTACAATGCAGGATGGTGAATTCCGAAATTTGGTTCTGCGTGAAGATATTACATTCAAGCATGGTACATTCATTGAGTGTGTATTAAACGAGTATAGAAAACTTGATGAAGTTGGCGAAGTAATAGTCACAGGGTACAGCGTAAGTACTGTTATTCGGAAATTTGATGAAAGCCAATCTTTTGAAACTAATCAAGGTCGTAAGTATAAGCACACTAAAAAGCTTAAAGAGAGTCAAACTGATATATTTAGCAATCAATAGCCTAACAAACGCATTAAATCTGACTCCGCAAGTCAGCCGGTTTTTTGCAAAAGACAAAGGCGCAAAAAAACAGTCCAACTTGCTCCGCAGTTTATGCGGGCGTTAACTGTCAAAAAATAAAAACCTGGTTGAGTGGTAGTTTTAGAAAGTGGCGCTGAGGCGATCAACAAGCAAACCAATGCAAAGTGCCAAACGGTCGTTTAGTGTTATGGTCTCGCTGAAGCTCGTGAAATAAATCGGTCAGTTGCATGTTCAAAGCTTTACTTTAGGTGTTGAGAGGTCAATAGTCGTGCAGTTGGTTACTCGACCAAACTGGAATAAATCGAACGCAAAGCGTGTAAAGGGAGCGGCATGTTGAAAGCACTATTTCAAATATTCAAGTCTGTAAAACCCCAAGCTTCGCTTGCAGTTAACAAGCGCATCAAATCTGACTCCGTAAACTTGTCGTCTTTTTTGCAAAGGGACGCAAAAAAGACGCCAAATTCACTCCGCAGTTTATGCGGGCGTTATGTATAAATTCATGTAATCTATCAGGGAATAAATTTATGACGAAAAAAGAGAATAAAGATTGTTTTGTAATAATGCCTATCAGTGATGCTGAAGGATATGATAAAGGGCATTTTGAGCGAGTATATGAGGATATTATTAAGCCAGCAGTATCAAGTACAGAATTCACTACTAGACGAGCAGATGAAGTAAAAGAAACAAATTTTATTCATCTAGATATACTAAAAAAACTAATTGATGCTCCTATTGCAGTTTGTGATTTAAGTTCTCGCAATCCAAATGTTCTCTTCGAGCTAGGCATTCGACAAGCCTTCGATAAGCCCGTGGTTCTAATTCAAGAAAAAGGGACTCCCAAAATATTTGATATTGGCCCATTACGATATTTAGAATATGACAAAAGCATGAAGTACAATGATGTGCTAAAGACTCAGGCAGCGTTATGTGACGCAATCATTGCGACAAAAGCTGCTGAAGGCCAGCAAGGTAATGTCAACTCTATCGTTCGGCTAATGGCGTTGAGTAATCCAGCGAGCATCCCAACATTAGAGGGCGATAATAAGGAAGCATTTGCAATTGATGTGTTGCAAACTCAGTTGAATGACATGCGAAAAATGATGGAAATATCTCTTATGGAAAATAGGAGAGGTCCATCGAAAGGAAGTATTTCGTCAATAGAGTATGAGCGAATATCTAGCAAGCTAGATAAGTTAATTAATACAAGAAAAAGAATGCCACGAGAGATACAAGAAAAAGAATTTCATAAGTTAATGATGGAAGCAGAGGAGATTACGATGCATTGTGATGAGAAAACAGATCATCGGATGTTTCGTTATCTAATTGAGCGGATTCATAGGGCAATGATGAATGAATTCGAATAATTGTAGTAAATTTACATAACAAAGCGTTGCACCGGACGATCCGGTGAACGCGGCGTTAGGTGACTAAGAAATGACATACCTTCAATTAGCATATCTACATCTGGGCACCGTATTCCCTGCTTTTTTAATAGGAACGTTCCTACTTCTAAATCGAAAAGGCTCACCAGCTCATAAGGTACTAGGTAAAGTATATATGTCCTTGATGCTAGTCACGGCACTAGTCACACTCTTTATGTCGGCGGAAGTTGGTCCGACTTTGCTAGGTCATTTTGGGTTTATACATATCTTTAGTTTTCTGGTTTTCTATTATGTTCCGACGGCCTATCTAGCCATAAGAGGTGGCAATATCAAGAAACACAGGGACAGCATGATTGGTCTCTATGTTGGTGGAATTCTCATAACTGGTGGGTTTACCTTTGTTCCGGGTAGGTTGTTACATAGTTGGTTAATTGGATAAGCCATCACCTAACAAATCGCTGTTGTCGGAATCACTCGCTGCGCTCGCTCTCCGCAAAGCGCGGCGTTAGATTTCACGGAGAACATACCAAAGTCATGAATGACGGAATTACAGGTAAAGCGACATATAAGTGCAATAACTGTGGCGCAAAGCATTACTTACATGATGAAGACTTCTATTTCGAAACTGAATCCGGCTCTGAAAGAGGAATGGGGGATGAAGTTCAGTATTCCTATGAACGGGAAGAAGAGTGTCATAATTGTGGATCTGATATTCAGTTGAAATTTGAGGTTTGGGAATACCCTGTTGGCATTATTAATATGACAAATGAGGATGCTTCAGGCGCAGAGCTTCTTGAAAGTGACTTCGATATATACAACGCTCCACCTCAAGAAGAACACGAAGAAACAGTCAAACTTGTAAAGTCATTAGTACTCTTTCGGTTCGATGCTTTTGCTGAAGCATTTGTTGATTTTTGGGTGAAAAGCTATAAAAAATCACCTCAACCTACAGCTGTCATATCCTTCGTCGGAATGGTAATAGTAATATTAGGCTTGGCTTTATCCATTTACTTTTCCGAGAAAGCTAGAACGGAGAGGCTTGATAAGCCCCAAAGTTATTCAGAGCAATTTGATCTACTTAAAAATACCGAAAAAAACCTGAATGACTTGTCTGTATTTATTTCTAGCAAGAAAAACGAAATTGTGAAACATAGGGGTCAAAGCCCTTTAATGAATTCACTCACTCTGCTAATGTGGTTTTAATAAGATCAGCGATAAGGAGTTCGTATGCCAAGAAAGCCGCGCTTTATTGTTCCTGATGTACCTGTTCACGTTGTACAAAGAGGCCGTAGTCGAGAACCGGTATTTTATGATGATGCTGATTACCTAGTATATCTTCGTCGACTAAAAGATGCGGCGGAACGCTATCATTGTAAAATCCATGCTTATGTATTGATGACAAATCATATCCATATCCTAGCAACGCCTTCGGATACCCAAGGCATTTCACGAATGATGCAATATATAGGACGTCATTACGTTCCCTACATCAATCGTACCTATGGTGGTAGCGGATCTATTTGGGAAGGACGCTACAAAGCGAATTTAGTGCAAGACGAAATCTATTTACTGACCTGTATGCGTTATATAGAATTAAACCCAGTTCGAGCGAATATGACCAACACTCCAGAGCAATATAGATGGTCGAGTTTTCATCGAAATGGACGAGGGCAAAAGGATGAAATTGTAACGCCACATGATTTGTACCATAGGCTGGGTAAGAATGAAGAGAACAGGAGATTTTGCTACGCGTCATTGTTCGAAGTTCATGTTAGTGATTGTGAATTAGACGATATTCGAAAAGCCTGGCAAACAGGAACGCCATTAGGCAATGACAGCTTCCGGCAGAAAATTGAGGATAACCTTGGGTGCACGGTAGGGCAGTCGAGACGTGGTCGCCCTAATTTGAAGTTAGATAGTGGATAAAAATTCGTTAAAGGGCTTTGACCCCTTACTCGTTAAATGGCTTTGACCCCTTACTTTGATTGAACTTCTCACTTACTCAATAATGGAGCTGATTTGAGAGTTGTACAGATGCTATTGGGACACAGTGATTTATCCTCAACACAAATTTATACCCATGTGGCGACTGAGCGATTACAAAAGTTTGTTGCGGAGCATCACCCAAGGGGATAATATTAAAGCCATAGGAATTAATAAACCTACTAATTGTAGCACATACTTAAATGCCGTTGGTTTACATCTCGGGTTCAGCTAAACTAGCTTTATTATTTATTTGCAATCATCTCCCTTATTTAGGGTCTTATTAGTAATATTATTATATGGGAAACTTATGAAAAAATGGACAAGAATCAGCGCTGTTTTTAGTGGATTAATACTAACTCTTAGTTTTAATCTATCTGCTGCGAGCGAAACAACCAACTTCAGCCAAGCGAAAGCTAAGCTACAAGCTGCGATAGGTGTGCAAATAATCTCGATTGGTGATGCGCCAGTTGCTGGCTTGTTGCAAGTGATGACAGAAGAAGGGTTGTATTATGCCAGTCAGGATGGCAAATATTTATTACAAGCTCGTATATTCGATACTGAAGACGGTATGCGCAATATTACCGAAGAGGCGCTTGGAAGTGTGCGTTTAGGTGGCTTAAAAGAGTTTAAAGATGCAGTCATCGAATATAAAGCAGAGAAAGAAAAATATGTGGTTAACATATTTACTGATATTAGTTGTGGCTATTGCCGTAAGTTGCATAACGAAATGGACCAATATAATGATTTGGGCATTACAGTACGCTATCTTGCTTTTCCGCGCGATGGATTAAATAGTAGCTCATACACTGACATGGTTTCGGTTTGGTGCGCTAATGATAAGCAAAAAGCGATGGATAACGCCAAAGCGGGTGGCACAGTAGTCATTGAAAATTGTGAAACCAAGGTTGCAGAGCAATATGCTTTTGGTCAGAGAATTGGGCTAAGCGGTATGCCTTATATTATTATGCCCGATGGTTCGGTCATTCCGGGTTATCAATCGCCTGGGCAGCTTGTAGAAGCCCTAAAAGCCATTCTATAATTAGTACAATCAACATGTTCTTAAGCCTGTGTTAATGCAGGCTTTTTGCTTTACTTCTGCAACGGGTAAATATTTAAGTGCAAATCAGCCGTAGACTAAAAAAAACACCCAACACCTTCCTGACCCTCTGCATCCAAGATTAAAACAGATATATGCCCAACATAGGGGTCAAAGCCCTTTAATGAATTCACTCGCTCTGCTAATGTGGTTTTAATAAGATCAGCGATAAGGAGTTCGTATGCCAAGAAAGTCGCGCTTTATTGTTTCTGATGTACCGAAACCTTTATAGACACCCATAAAAATAAAGTGACATAAAATCTCCGCCTTTTAAGTTAATTCCTTTTTTGATTTTCTAATATATGGATGTCCTATTTCTTTCTATTTCTTCTAACGTTGGGATTACATGTCCTGGTGGTTCTTCTGAAGCACTGGTAACCTGCTCGGTGGCTTACGAGGTGATTGTAACGGTAGGAAAAAATAGGGGTCAAAGCCCTTTAATGAATTCACTCGCTCTGCTAATGTGGTTTTAATAAGATCAGCGATAAGGATTTCGTATGCCAAGAAAGCCGCGCTTTATTGTTTCTGATGTACCGAAACCTTTGTAGACACCCATAAAAATAAATTGACATAAAATCTCCGCCTTTTAAGTTAATTCCTTTTCGATTTTCTAATACATGGATGTCCTATTTCTTTCTATTTCTTCTAACGTTGGGATTACATGTCCTGGTGGTTCTTCTGAAGCACTGGCAACCTGCTCGGTGGCTTACGAGGTGATTGTAACGGTAGGGAGCTTAATTGTTTCTGGCAGTGTTGTGGTTGTTGGAAATATTTGAATTGGATTGAGAAGCAGGCTAGTTGTTAATAACATTAAAGGGATATTCCTTCGGTAATCAACTTTTGTTATCTGGTAATTGTTTATGAAGCGTTTAAGAAAGAATTAACACAATCATTTCAGCCTGCTTAAAAGCAGTGCAGCAATGAATGAGTCGTTATTGACGCCCATCCATTGCTGTTAATACGACTGTTTATATTTAACTCAAACTTTCACGACCATGGGGCCGCAAATAATCAATGACCGGCCCTTTGGGCACTATCCCGGTTGGATTGATTGATTGATGACTGGCGAAGTAGTGATACTTTATATGGTCCATGTTCACTGTTTCTCTGACCCCAGGTATTTGGTACAACTCTCTCGTATAAGCCCATAAGTTTGGATAGTCAACCAAACGCTGTCGATTCGTTTTGAAGTGATTGTAGTACACTGAATCAAACCTGATTAGAGTGGTAAATAAGCGCCAATCTGCTTCTGAGATTTGTTTTCCCACTAGATATCGTTGCTGCGACAGGCGAGTTTCGAGTTCGTCTAGTGTGTCGAATAAGCGATCGAATGCTTGTTCGTAGGCTATTTGTGTTGTGGCAAAGCCGGTTCGATATACACCGTTATTAACATTGTCATAAATCGATTGGTTGATAATATCAATCTCGCCACGCAAGGCCTCTGGATAGAAATCAACTTCATCATTACTAAAGGCATTGAAAGCAGAGTTGAGCATGCGAATGATTTCTGATGACTCGTTATTTACAATAGTTTGACGCTTTTTATCCCACAAAGCAGGGACAGTCACAATTCCATTGAACTCAGGATTAGCTCTAAGATAATTTTCATATAAATATTTAGACTGATAGAGATGATCTTCTGTTGCACCCGGATACTCACCAAATACCCAGCTCTCTTCGGGCATCAGTGGATGGACCACTGACACTGAGATGACATCCTGCAAGCCTTTGAGTGCTCGAAAAATCATGGTGCGATGTGCCCAAGGGCAGGCGTGAGAAATATATAGATGATAGCGACCAGCTTCGGCTGTGAATCCACTATCCCCACTCGGACCTGCGCTGCCATCGGCAGTCACCCAGTGTCTGAATTCTGATACGCTGCGAACGAATTCGCCGTTACTTACTTTGAGTATTGATTTCATATCAAGGAGCCATGTTTAAAATAGAGATAACATCATAATTGTAATAGTATTCCGAATAAACAGTCACTAACAGAATACACTGTTCGTTATTACTGAACAATCGGCCTTGATAGAGGCTGGCGTGGCAATCCCTTTATAGACAACCATGACCCCTTATAGGACAGCCATCAAAATAAATTGAGATAACCCCCCCGCTTTTTAAGTTAATTCCTTATTTGGATTTTCTAATACATGGATGTCCTGTCTCTTCTTTTCAGTAGTCAAATATGGGGAATTAACAAAATCAGATGTATTTTTATTTTTTGTTGATTTATTTTCTATGTGTAAGTTTCAAGAAAGATTCAACTGTTAATTTGTTTCATGAGATCTGGTTGACCATTCACTTGATTTAGTTACAGATACATTATGGATCTGATTTTTAAAACATTAAAAGGCATTAATATGAAAATTATAAACTCACTCATTACCATAGGTTTTTTAATAGGCGCACAACAAGCATTTGCAACTGATAAATATGATGAACCTGAATTAAGTTGGGGTGTTGGCCTAGGTATGACTAGTGGAGATGCAGGTTATACTGGGCTGGGTAGTGATAGCATGGCTGTACCACTATTGCTCATTAATTACGGTAAGTTTTATCTGATGGGTCCTAAATTTGGCTATCAGTTATATGCCAATGATAACTCTACTTTCGGTTTGACTGGAAATTTTCGACTGGACGGCTATGAAGCAGAGGATAGTCCATTTTTGATGGGCATGGATGACAGAGATGGCACCCTAGACTTGGGTGTTGAATACAGTTATGACACTGGCTTTGGACAAATTGGCATAGAAGTCGTCGCAGATACACTAGACACACATGAAGGATATCAGGCGGACATTTCCTATAGTTATCCCATTAATTTTGATAACGGCCAGATTTCACCTTATATTGGTGCAGAATATCGTAGTGATGATTTAGTTAATTATTATTATGGTGTAAAAAGTAATGAAGTGACTCAAAACCGTCAACTTTATCAGGCTGATTCTGCCGTTAATCTTGTAACAGGGGTCAGAAGTACCTGGTTTTCGGGACCTCATCACAGATTTGTTGCGATGCTGCAATTTACAGCTTTTGATGACTCAATAAAAGATAGCCCAATTATTGATGCCGATTATGCATACAACATGATCTTGGGTTATGCCTATGTATATTAAGCATAACACTCTGTATTGCGAGTTTGCAAAGCGGTCGTTTGCATAAGCTGCACCTTACTGAAGGTATGGAAGTTAATCAAGGGCAAGCATTAGTGGCGGTTTATTCTCCAGAATTAGCCGACAACTATGCCAGTACGCAAGCGAACTTGCAGTAAACCCGTGTCACCCTCACTACCGAACAGTTGCGACTCTCTCGCCACTAAAAATTGTATGAACTGAACGCATGATACTGTTCACGAGCCTTGGTCTATCGACTCTGGCTGGGGATGCAAAGGATAGCAGTGTCAGCTTTGAGGCCACACAAGTCAGCATTTCCACAGGCGTTCTGTTCCGGCTCTAAGCCGGACGTTCCTGTAACAAAATCACAATAGGTATAGATATGAAACACTTGAAACTGGCCACAACCGCTGTTGTTGTGCTTGCTGCTGGCATCTGGCTGATGCAGCCCGAAGACCCTGAACGGACAAACCCGTTTGACGGGGAAGCACAGCCGCTTTCCACTGGCATCCTTTCACCGCAAGAGGGTTTGACCCTTGCGCTTGAACGCCGCACGCCAGATGGGTCCCCCCATGTATTGCTAGTCACCAAACTACAAGGGGACCAGATTTCGGCAATTGATCTGACCGCCGCAGGACTAACCACCAAGACCGACTTCTTCGATGTTTTGACGGAGGTTGGAATCGAAACACTTGTCGATGTTGCGCAGGCCGATGCCAATGTCCCGTTCCCGGTTGTGCAGCGCAGTTTTGGTGATCTCTTGCCTGCCGCTGGTACGGCCGCGCGACACGTGGCAAGCGGCACCAATTTCCCTGAGCATCAGGAGGAGACAGGCTCGGAGTCTGTTTTCAACTTTCCGAAATTCGGGGTCGCCACGCCACCTGTAACAACGGTTTCAACCGATGCAGACGAACTGCTCGATTACGAGGTCGAGATCTGTACAAGATTTGATCGCGACATTGAGCGTATCGAGGATTTTGATGCTGCGCAAAAAGGTTTCTTCCTGTGCGGAGATTTCAGCAACAGGAGTGTGCTGACGCGGCTGATTGATACCGATAATTACGATTCCGGTACAGGTTTCAGCGATGCCAAAAGCGGACCGAAGCGCTTCCCCTCGGGCGGGCTGTTCGTGGTCCCGCTTGACTGGGAGAGCTTTGTAAAAAACGAGCGTCTTGTCACGCAGGTCAATGACGAGATACGCCAAGACGCCCGTGCAGGCGGAATGATCTTGTCTTTCCGATCGCTGGTAGAAAAAGCGCTGGCCGATACGGAGTCAACCCGATTTCTGTACGACGACAAACAATGGCGGCTTGTAGAGAATGACATGATTGCACGCGATCAAGTCCTGATGTCGGGCACCGCCGAAGGCGTCATCTTTATGCCGCCTAACATGAAGCAAATCGTCAGAGGCGCAATGCTTTACATAGTGAAAGGCACGTTTCTGACGGGGCAGGCTCCGTATGACGCAGTGCTCGAAAACTTTCTGGACGAAGAGCGCGCATCACTCCGGTTTCTGCAACCCGGAAATCTTGTGACCCACAACTCTTCAAACATGGGGACTATTTCTGTCGAAGTGCAACGGGTTGAAAACTAACGGTTTAAGAACATTAGAGCATCGTTGGCATGTTATTTCTTGCGGTCTTAACCAGACCGCTCTGGCCACCCCTGGCATGGACCATGATAGGTGGACACTTATTTTCAACCTCACTCACTCTGGTTATGATCTCCTGTTGTGCTAAGTTAATATGCATCTATAAGTTTATGAAAAGGATTTAAGAATGAGAATACTCATTGTCGAAGACAATCCAAAAGTAGCCAAGCTATTAAAAATAGCCTGTGAAAAATTCCCAGCAAGTTGCGATATGTCAACCAGTGGAAAAATCGCAATTTCCTTGTGTGAGATCACTAACTATGATGCTGTTATTCTCGACCTCGGATTACCTGATCTCGATGGTTTAGAAGTGCTTAAAACCCTCAGAATGAGAGAGTATCATTTTCCCGTACTGATCTTAACCGCCAGAGGAAATATACAAGATAGAATTACTGGGCTTGATTTAGGAGCCGATGATTACCTCGTAAAACCATTTTCTATAGAAGAGTTACTGGCAAGATTACGGGCATTATTACGTCGCCCAGGTACACTTGCAGGCAGCATGCTGATCCACGGTAATATCAAACTAGATCTGTATTCTAAGCACCTTGATATTCAGGGGAAATCTTTATTTTTAGGAAAAACTGAAATTGCTGTTCTGAGTTATTTGATCAGCAATGCCGGGATCACAGTCCCTAAAGATGCGATGAAAGACCGGTTATATGGTTTTGATGATGATGTTAGCGAAAATGCAATTCAGGTCGCCATTCACAGACTACGTAAAAAGTTGGTCTCCGCAGGGGCAACCTTCGAATTAAAAACACTCAGGGGTATTGGATATATCTTGCATGTTGAAAAGGTGACTGCATGAAGTTATTTCGTTATTTATGGACGTTTCGTTATTCCCTTACAGCGACCTTGCTATTTAACTATTGTATTGCCGGTATATTGTTATTCGGCGCTTTAATGTTGGCAATGCTTACGTTCAATAGCGGTGATTTTGCAGATCTTGCCGCGCAAGAGCCTTCCGAAGAACTGGCTTACGATATTATGGAAGTTTTAAGTATCAACGATCAAGGAGAAATTCGGATTAATAACCCTGATATTCTCAGTTGGGCCTATGATAACTTATACGGTAATCTTGGTTTCCGGATAGTGGATAAAAATACCAATAAAATTATTAAAAGCTCAGCATCAGATGTTGCTGAAATCCAAACGTTACTCCATTATTTACCGCTAGACTTATCCCCGGGTGCCATTAGATTAGATTCGAAATTAGGGCCGATCACCGGGTATCGTCTTCAGGTGACGCTACAAGATCGTGCTCTTTATATCGATGTTGCAAGAAGTGATCGCCTGGGTGAGTTTGCAAAAGAGGCAGTAATGCCAGCCATTCAAGCCAGTTTTAAAGTGATGATTTTTGCCTCTGTATTACTTTTTATTCTTGTGAGCCTAGTTTCCCTCAAATTAACAACAACAAAAATAAAGCGTGTTGCTCTGGATGCCAATAAAATTTCACCAAACCAATTAGATCAACGTCTCAGTATCGATAAAATTCCCAATGAAATTGTGCCGTTAGCCAATGCGGTTAATCGTGCTTTAGCAAGGGTTGAAGATGGATTTGAAGAGCAAAAACGTTTTGTTGCTAATGCGGCACATGAACTTCGCACGCCTTTGACTATCATTCGTACACGCATTGAGCTGAGTGAACTACCAGACGATTTAATCACAGATTTATTACAAGACGTAACCTATATGAGCCGTAGTGTTGAACAACTTCTTGATTTGTCCCGGGCGCAAAACTCGAGTACTTATTTACATAAGCCGATACCTATCGTCAACCCCGTGACTGATGCCTGCCAGCTTTTAGGTCCTCTGGTTCTGCGTGAAGATAAAGATCTTGAGCTGATAGTAACCGGTAACAAAGACTCGGTTATTCATGGTGACCACGGTGCACTGACGGTTGCCTGTAAAAATATCATTGAAAATGCCATTAAGCATGGTGGCGTCAATGGATTGATCCGTGTTGAAGTCGGCGATAACTGGATACGCTTTTCAGATAATGGTCCGGGCATAGATAAAAAAAACCAGACTATCGCTTTACAAGCATTTTGGCGAAGTAATCAATCAAATAACGAGGGTTCAGGCCTGGGTTTGGCCATAGTTAATGAAATTTGTAAAGCGCACAATGCAACGTTAACAATTGAACGTAGCATCAGCTTAAAAGGTGCTGAGATCACTATTCAGTTTTAAAATACAAAAAAATAAGCACAAGGAAAAGTGATGGAAAAAACAATTATAGGTAAAACGTTATTTTTCATAAAACAACAACACATGATTCCTCATATTTGCCATATTTTACAAGTTCTTACTCAGCTATGGATGGGGAGGGCGAAGAAAAGTAAACAATAGTCTAACAGTAGTGACATCCGAGTTTAGAACCTTGCTCAAAAGTACAGCTAATTTAGAAACGGTAACAGTTCAAGAAAGGGCTACCAAATGTTAAGCAAGTTAAAAGAGTATTCTGAATGATAGAAATTCCGTCAATATTTATTGGGGATAAAGCTGGGCAATATACCGTAATCCCCAGAGTAGAGTTAGTCACTGACTGCTTGTCAAATAGTAATAGCATTTATGAGGTCTTGTGCGTTGCAAAGGAAGGTGGCACAAAACTTTGTCCTATGGCGTTCTTTAGTACACTAGGCAGCCACGAAATTTATACAATCTATCGCCATGCATTAGAAAGCCTAAGAGACCAAACTACTGCACAGATATCACTCAATATGGATGTTAACTTCTTAAAATCACATTACGTTGAAATGCTTTTGTCTGAGTTTGGCAGTGACACGATTATACTTGAGTTATCCGAAACCAGCACTGCACAGTCAATAGCCCAAATTCAAGGTAGACTACTTAAAATTAGAAAAAATCATAGAGTACGCATTTGGTTAGACGATTTTGGTACAGAGCGTTCAAATTTTGACTTAATGAATATTATTAAGTTTGACGGGGTCAAAATATCTAAAGAGCTATTTTGGGACCTATATGAAAATGACCAAATGTTATTAAAGTACCTTATCAAAATGATAAAACGAAAAGCTAGTTCGGTTATTATAGAGGGCGTTGATAGCTTTAAAAAGTATGTCTTCTGCAAAGAACAGCAATGCATGATGCAGGGCTACTTTTTTAATGAAATAAAAGCGAGTAAACCTAAAGAAGACACCCATTGTAACAAACGGCTAAAAAAGCGCTCATGGGCTATGCTTTAAGGTAATCACACAACTAAGGATGGTCTGGCATGCCTCACTGTGCTTTTTGATTATACTGTGGTTGGGTACTTTATTATTTTGGGTGTCTATATAAAATCGTGGCGTTGACATTACGGGAGTGTCCATATACGTCTCTGTAAATACTTCCTAGAAATTATGGGTAATATTTCCAATTATCCAAAGTCTTATAATGCACTTCAAGTTGTTTTTTTTCATGTCTGGACGCAGATGGCCGGTTTTTTACACCATCGGGCGTATCGGCAGGAATAGATATGTCATTGGCGCTGATTCAGAAGTAGTTGGGTCCAGAAATGGCGAAAGACATCGCGACCTGGGCTGAATACGAATGGCATAGTGACCCGAGTTGGAAGCCATTTGCACATGTATATCGGCTCGTTTAAAGATCAACCAGTTGAGTTAGAGAAGAAATTTGACAGACTATACTCAACATTGCACCACCTAATAAGTCAATGTTAGAGAAAGTCAAATGCTGTTCCAAACCCACCCAACATTCGCTTTCTATAAGTTGAGGCGTTATGAATCATTCAGTCAGGAGAGGTCATGGAAAATATTTTTAGTTTTTTAATGGAACTGGATAAACTTAAAAGCGTGAATCGTCGGTCATATATATTCGATCAGACGCGAAACGAAAATTCTGCTGAACATAGTTGGCATCTTGCTTTAGGCATTCTAACGCTTAAAGAGGAGTTTGATATTGAAATTGATATTGTCAAAACTATAAAAATGGCATTGGTTCATGATATTTGTGAAATAGGAGCCGGTGATATATCAATTTTCGATCCGGAAAGGTCAAAAAAAGAGGCAGAGGAACGGAAATATATTAATCAATTATCTGTTGCTCCCCTGAAATTTGCGTCAGAAATAAAACACCTTTGGGAGGAGTATGAAGAACAATCTACCAAGGAAAGTCGGTGGGTTAAGGTTGTCGATCGCCTTCTACCGTTTATGATGAACTTGAATACTGATGGGAGGGCATGGAAGGAGCAAGGTATTAAAAAAAGCCAGGTCATACAAATTAATGAAGTCGTCAAGTTAGAAGCACCTGAGATTTATGGTTGGGTGCTCAACCAAATTCAAAGAGCTGTAAATAAAAAATGGTTAATCAATTCTTAATAAATCAAGTCACTCAGAAGTCAAAAATTACTTTTCTACGGTTTTGTCTCTACTTGTATCAATGTAGTAAAAAAAAAGTGTAATTACAAAATGGTATTTCTGATAGCATTAATAGTGGTTAATATTATTTATGTTATTTTATGCCTCCGAATTGCTAAATACCTATTATGGGAAGTGATGCGTGGGCTATTTGGACCATTTGTTACTTTGGTTGTGTTTTTTTGCAAAACCAAAAGAGCAATAATGTTAACCTTCAAGACTTTTTTACAGGCCATACACAACAATTAGCTCGTATAGAATTGCTATCTTCCCTACAGAGCTGAGCGTTATGATTTATTACAATTCTAAGCACGAGGAAATACAATGACTGATATAGACATTGGCATAAGCAAAGAAGATCGATCTGAAATATCAGATGGTTTAAAGCGGTTGTTAGCCGACTCTTACACGTTATATTTACAAACACATAATTTTCATTGGAATGTAACAGGGTTACAATTTCGTGAATTACATTTAATGTTTGAGGAGCATTACACCGAACTATCAGTGGCTGTTGACGATATTGCTGAACGTATTAGAGCACTTGATGTTGCGGCACCAGGAACCTACAAAGAGTTTTCAAAACTCAGTTCAATTAAAGAAGTAGACGGTGTCCCAAGTTCAGCGGATATGGTTGCGATTCTAACTAGAGGTCATGAACAAATAATCAAGACTTCTCGCGAAGTATTAAAAATTGCGCAAAATGCTGACGATGAATCAACAGCTTCACTGGTTTCAGATCGTATGCGTATACATGAGAAAACGGCTTGGATGTTAAGAGCTACTAAAATTTCATAACAAACCTACCATAATTTATATTTATTACATCTCTCTTAAAGTGTGCTCAATAGAGCACATCGGCTTATTTATAAATGTAACTTATAGTGGCGTTAGGGTAAGCAAGATAAGGGGATCCAATAATGCAAGAATTAAATATTAAAAATTACTAAAGAGTTGAAAAAGGCACGGAATAACTTCTCTTAACCTGATCCTATCACTTCTGGATTTCAATATTACTGAGGATTATGAGGTGGCGCATCTCACACACGAATAACGTCTTGAATAGGGTTTAGTTCTAGCTGGTCGAAAGATAGGTTTAAACAATATGAATATGTGGCCCATATATGGCTTTTCTGGGCTGATATGGGCCTATATATGATAAAACATTAACTCAGCTTGCCATGGGAGTTGTCGTATCTTTATCGACAAGAAATGCGAACAAAATGAGCCAGAGATAATTTTACAATTTTTCTCTATTCCCCTATCGAAACGTTTCCTTCAGAGCTGTTAGCATGATTTGACTGTATAGTTTTTTGTTTTGAAATTGTGCAGTCACATTTACTCGGTTGAATATCTAGCAGCAGATAGCATTGTTGTCTGTTATACAATTAGCATCGTTACTTTCCAATCAAAAATGTGCTATTCCCATATAATAGGATGAAATAGTAACGACTGGATCATTAACTTCAGAGGATACAATAAGCTCATGGAATGTGTAAAACGCAAGCTTAAATGCGATTTCGTTGTCAAAGCTGAATATTCATTTTAAAAATAGTTATAAACCTAAATAGTAATTAAACAACTACAAAAAACACGTTGTGCTGGACTCACCAACACTCGCCGGTATAATTTTTAAGGGATAATTTTAGTGAAAACAAAAATATTTATTTTATTCACTATAGGGTTAATTATTTTTACGAGTGGGTGCACTACAAAGCAAATTGCTCAAGTAGTATATGACAGTGTTAAATCAGATGAATGTATGAAAAAAAAAGGGGAATCTTTGTGTGACTTCAGCAACCAATAGATGACGATCAAATGTAAAAATAAAACAAGCTCCGCTGGAGAGACTTAAGACTATTGTTTTGCTTTAGTTATTCTCCTCCTGCTGGTGGCGTTAAATGCAAAAATATATGAATCAACCCTTTCAGATAACAGGGTCGTAATTAATGTGAAAGTTGGAAAGAACTTTGAATTAGTTGCTTTATAGTGCTTTAATTTTGATGGATTAAATCAAAAAGCTTAATGTAAAAATTGAAAGTCGGCATAAGAAGTTGAACGTTAATAACGGACAGGCACTCTTCAACTGGCAATAAACCATTACCTATTTAGCATCAAATATCAAGATTGAAAATACATACCTTAAACGTTTAAAAATTACGATGACCCTACCTAGAAAACACCTTGTCACGTTTAAAGACAGGCCATATTAGTCTATTGTTTGTCGCTATCTACGTCTCAATTGATGCTCATTTTGGTAAACACTATGAGCATTTATTTTTAAAGATACCTATCCTTAATTGTTGATTGGCAGATATCAGAAAATATTGATGTTTTAATTTCTGATGCCAGTAGGAGCGGAAGGACATATTTATGAGATGTAGGGACTGATTTAGAATATTGACATCTGTGGATAGGGGGTTATCCTTATTATTTTTAAAGTAGTAGTTTTAGAGTAGGTTAATAGATATTTGATGTGAATTGAATAAGCTGATTGTTTCGAGAAAAATAAATAAACGAGCTTTCATGTTGCAGGAGAAAATATTTTATGACGACTAAAGAAGAATTAAGTAAGAGTTCTAAGAAACTGTTGCTGTCCTCGGATACGCTGCCATTGATTTGGTTGACCATTGCGATAATGCTGACAGGTATCTCGACTATCTTTATCGTCCGCGATGCGGGTCATTGGATGGAAGGTCCAGCGGTCGCTATCTTGGTTGCTTTCATGCCCTTGACCGCAATCTCTTATTTACATTTTCGTCTGCCTAAAAAACAGGGTGAATTTAAGGCAATTCAAAAAGTTCTAGACAGTGAAAATATTGGTGCAGAATCATTTACTTTGGATATCAGGCAGGACGATTCGAGCGCGGACTATCTGTTGCCAATTTTCTTTGTTAGTTTTTTTTGCGGTCTGGGGTTCTATATCCTATTTGCAAACAACGCTGCGGTACTTTTTAATGGCATGGAGTGGGTGGCGGCGGGTTCTCCTCTGAAAAGTGAAGATGGCTTAATCCAGTTAGATACCCAGAGATACCGTAGCAGCGTGGTGGCAATCAGCATTTCTTTCCTTGGTGCATATGTCTGGTCGATCCAGTATATTTTTAGGCGCATGATGACCCTAGATCTACCACCTGGTGCCTATTACAGCGTTGGCAGCCGAATGGTTTATAGTGTTTTTGTTGCCGTCATTTTGCAGCATTTTATGTCAGCTTACGCTGGAACCGACAGTAAGCTTCTTGCCAATCAATTGATTGCAGTGTCTTTTTTAGTGGGTATTTTTCCCGAGCGGGCGTTGGGGTGGATGAAGGAGTTGCTGGGTCGTATCTTCAGTCGGAAATCGATTTCCGCAAAAGTGCTTCCGCTTGAAATGCTCGAGGGGATAAGCAGTTTTCATAAAGCTAGGCTTGGTGAACTGGGAATCGACAACGTGCAAAATCTAGCCCAGGCGAGCCTAATGGATTTGATTTTGAAAACCCCATTTGGTCCAAGAGTATTGGTAGACTGGATGGCGCAAGCAAGGCTTTGTCTTGAATTTAAAGAAGACGTTACGAAAGTTCGAGGTGCTGGTGTAAGAACGATACTCGAATTGTTAGAAATCGATACCGATGAACAACTGGTCGAAGCCCTGGCGAGAAATTCTTCGCTCGACTTAGACCGCATAAAAACTATCTGCCACGTCAACCGCGATGAAAAATCGATTGCGCGCCTACGACAGGCCTATGATGCGCTGAATATAATTTGATCTGCTCCAACGCCTGATACGCTGTCCGAAACTAAGGGCGTCTCCCCAGTCAATTCGTTTACTGACAACCTTTGGAATATTATGTTATTTGCAGTATGACCGCTAAAATACTGCCTTGGTAACGTTATGTGTTTTTGATTATTTTTTAGTTCAAATGATCAACTACCTACAAGGATTTGGATAAACTTTTCAAGCATTACAATAAATTACTCAGAAGAGAATATGATTTTTATAGAGATTCAGAAAATGATAGAGGGAGACCTTTTATACTTTATATACTCGAAAAATAACTCACAAATCTATTGAGCTCACAGCCAAACCCAGACTCTATTGTGGGCAATCCAGCGACTAAATAAAAAGCATAAGTCTCACTCAGTCGTTGAGTCGATAATTGTGCTCGCCAGCTATTTAGAGCAAGACCGAATAAATCAAGTTTAATGTGATATATCTACTATAGTTACCTGTTGTATTTTAATTATTAAGTTTATGAAATGTTTTACCTGTGATGACAATCTTAAATCTGCAGCCCCTAATATATGATCGATTTCAACAATTCATAATAGTTATTGTACATGGCAGTTCAATGTCATGATGGAACTAAGCTATTCAACAATGTTTTTTGTAACTATCGCTGTAAATGTAACTCTGACTATTGCATTTATAGCGAATGGATCACGCACCAATCATGATGGTTTCTTGTTTTGGGGTTTCTCATTTGGTTCACATTCATTAGCCTTTTTGCTCCTCAATCTTAGCGGTGAAATTAACAATTTCGTTTTGATGATCCTCGCTGCCATAACACTTTCTGCCTCAAAGGCAATGTTTGCAGAAGGACTATTTCAGTTTCAAAAGCGCCTCCCCCCGCGCAAGTTGATCTGGTTACCTGTGGCTTTGATTTCAATTGTTTTCTTCTTTTTTCAAGAGAATGACTCGGTACGGATCAGCCTCGGTAGTTTTATCTTCTGTGCACAAACACTTCTTGTCTTCGTCGTGCTAAATCAGGGGCGTCGGTCGACTGCTGGTCGCGGTCAATATATTATCGCTATCGGACTTGCACCTGCCATCGCTGCATCTGTTTTCCGTGGTTTTCTAGCGGCAACAGGTCATGCCGACAAGGTACTCATATCGACACCTAATCAAATTCAGGCTGTGAGTTTGTTAATTTCAATTGTTTCGGTCATCTTGGTCGCCATCGGAGTGCTCATCATGAGTAAAGAGCAGTCAGAAGGCAGAAGCAGGCTACTCGCAGTGGAGGATCAGCTAACAGGCCTTGCCAATCGGCGTAGTATAGACGATACACTAAAAAAAGAATGGGCTAGAGCGAGTCGCCATGATAGGCCCCTTGCACTTATTATGCTGGACGTTGATTTTTTTAAGAAATACAACGATTACTATGGACATCAGTCCGGTGATGAATGCCTGAAAGATATATCCCGAGTCCTCCAGCAAAGTGCTCAGCGCGCCAATGACCTTGCTGCACGCTACGGTGGCGAAGAGTTTTTGCTGATATTGCCGGATACAAATCATACTACTGCGCAACTCATTGCAGAAAATATATGTGCTTCAATCGCTGAGTTAAAAATACCACATGAACAATCGACTTTTAGCGTCGTTACGGCCAGTGCAGGTATTTCGGTATTGTCTAATAAAAGCCACAAGGATATAGCTAAATTGCTGAAGGCGGCTGACTTAGCCCTTTATCAGGCCAAGCAAATGGGTCGCAATCAGGCTCAGCTAGCTCCAGACCCTTTTGTTCAAGGAAGTCTTGATTATCATGCATAGCTCGGCTATGTTCTGTTTTCTTGAACTAGGCTCACGAAAGCAGTAATGCATTCATAAAAAAATAGTTACTCCGATTTAACTATTAAAAAAATCTTTCCTGATCCGCATTATCCTAGCAATGGCCTCGTCGACTTATGCTTTGTTTAATACCGTGTATCGATAAGGTTTTTAAATTAATCTTCGGTATATTCAACATCTTGTTCAGAATCAGGCATGAGTTAATAAGTAACGGGTTGCTGCATTTTTATTGCATTCAATAACGCCGTAACCATCGATCTCTGTGGAACTTAAGTCGAGCACTGTTGCCAGATAAATTTAGCCTCTATAGTTGCTAATATAGGTGATGTCACCCTCCAATGTGTATTGATCTAGCTTGGGTTGAATTGCCGATTCAGGTGATGGGAATATTTGGCAGTTGCTTACCCGTAGGATAATAGTGCGGCTTTTTCGGCACCTTCGCAATAATCTCTGCTGCTCTCATGAGTTGAGAAAGAATAAAGTACAGGCACTCCTCAATTGCACTTTAGAGTAAAAATTCAATTGAAATTAAATATCACCAACACCTGAGAATTCCAATCCTGATTGCACTTCCTTAGCAACGCCATACTCAGCAAAATAAGCATCAAAACGTCCTGCTGCATTTTGCGCATCAAAAGGGTTTACAGAAGCGGTTCTCACTTTAACTAATACTTCATCCTGCTCTGCTACTGGACGAATTAAATTTTCTTTAAGAATAAATTGCTTATTACTATCAACGATCAAGCCTTTCATTATTTTTCTCCATTTGAGTAGTTAGGTCGTATGACCTAACTTGTCAGCTGCTATATATTTGTAATTCAAATTTAAGAATGACTAGTTGAGAAATACATGAATCCAAAAATTGAGCATTTATTAAATTGCGCCATGAATATTTTAAAAGAGTCGGGTGATCAAGGCTTAACTATGAGAAAAGTTGCTGAGGCGGCTGGTATGAGGCTAAGTAATGTGCAGTACTATTTCAAAACAAAGGAGCTACTTTTAGGAGCTTTATTGGAAGGCTTTTTATTAGAGTATGCCGAGTCGATGCAATTGCTTTCGTTGCCTAAGCAAGGCAATCCTGAAAAAAAATTAAGTCTACTGGCTTTATATATCTTAACTAATATTGAAAGTAGTGATTGTGCCGTTATCTTTAAAGAAATTTGGGCAATAGCGGAACGTAATAGTGCAGTAAAAGAAGCACTAGATGAATATTATAAAAAGCTCTATAGGACGCTTTTTAAAGAATTGAAAAAAGCGGCTCCTGAAAATTGTCAGAATCATCAAGTGGATAATGCGGTTGTTATTTTATTGCCTTTTATTGAAGGTTACTGCATCACGTCGTCTAACCTTAACATTTCGAACAAAAAACTGTCCGAACAACTAGGAGTCATACTGTATAAACTGTTGAGTGAATAAAATAGCGTCAATAATTTTAAAACTTAAATTCTCATGCCCTAACGGCATGGAATAAAGAAAAAAGAGAACAGCGTACCCTTTAATCGAACGGAGTAACTGGGATTGTGTAGTACACTGTTTCCGTCGTGGAGAACGCTTTATCAGCTTGACATATCACGACCTATCAACATGCCCAGCGGTTTGAGTGGTTGAAGCGGAATAAGATCAAAGTCAACCAATCTTGCTGCAACTAAAGGAAGTTCATTTATTATGCTACGCGCTTCGGCTTCGTCGGCACTTTCCAACATTAATACTACGCCCATACTACCCACCTTGAACCAGAAGTCTCGAACTTTTCCGTCTAGGTAAGCCTCAAGTGTATGTTTAACTTCATCAGCTAGATGCGGGGTCATTTTTTCGGGCGTTCCGCTTTCTTGTATTTTGCTTATAGCTAAAATTTGCATTTATGTTTCCTCTCATTAGATTTGTTTTGTTGTCAGATATAAAGTTTAATAACTCATCTGAGAAAAGTTATAGAGCGTTAAGGTTGAAAATTTATCTTCTCCAAAACCTTAGACCGCACTATAACGCTTGATTATTTTCTAAATAAGCGTTGAAAGGGACAAAACAAGACTGATAAGGACATCTAATGAAAAAAGTAATTATTCTAGCATCTGAGCATTGTCTGTTTTCAAGCGTCGGTGGACCGATGGATATATTTTTGCAAGCAGGAATGTTGTGGAATGGAATTCTAGGAATAAAACCCTCTCCCTACTTTGAAGTAAAAATTGCTACTTTAGATGGACTGCCAGTGATGGCCACCAATCAAGTTTCTATTACCCCTCATTGCTCTGTAGATGAAGTCGGTCATGTTGATCTGGTCCTAATTCCCTCCCAAGGATTTCAATTTGGAGTACAGGATGAAAATTTTCTCAAGAGGGTCGAATGGCTTCAAAAGTGTTATAGACAAGGCGCTGATTTAGCAAGCGTTTGCACTGGTGCATTTACTTTAGCAGCAACAGGATTGTTAGATGGAAAAAAAGCCACCACACATTGGGGAGTGGCCAAAGCGTTTAAAGCGGCTTTTCCTAAAATTAATCTACGAACCGATTTAATGGTGGTTGATGAAGGGCGTCTTTTTTGTGGAGGCGGAATGACTGCAGATTTGAACTTATCTCTTTATCTCATCAACAAGTATTGTGGAAGAGAAGTTGCACTACAATGTTCTAGATGCACTTTGGTTGATTTAGGCAGCTTATCGCAATTACCTTTCACCATATATATTCCAGAGAAGAATCATAAAGATTCGAAAATTTTAAAGATTCAAGAGTGGATAGAAATCAATTTCTCCCATAATTTCACAATCGAAATATTAGCAAACAAAGCAGAAATGAGCCCACGTAATTTTAATAGGAGATTTAAAGCCGCGACGGGAGGAACGGTTGTGAAGTATTTACAGCAGGTGAGAATTGAAGCAGCAAAAAAAGAACTGGAGGATAGGAAAAAATCATTCAATGAAATATCTGTTAATGTTGGCTATGAAAATGTTAGTTTTTTTAGACGAGTTTTCAAACAAGGAACAGGGTTATCCCCAGCAGCATATCGAACGAAATTTTTTCAATATGTTGAGGTTTAGCGATTAGGACGATAGAGATTAATATTTTTTTAGAAATAAAAAACTAACTTGGGTCAGAGTTAACCCAACATATTAGCGTCTTAATGCAATAGTCCCATAGACATTAAAAAATAACGAGTAAACAGACTAACTATAGAGAAAGGTCAAACTATTATTCATTTCGAGTAACTGACATGATGTTTTATTTTAGGAACCAAAAAATCAAAATTTTAGGCCATGAAAAGGTTAAAAATAGAGGTAAAGTCAACGCATACAATGCGCTATTGTCGAAATTAATCAGCGCGCTCGCTCTCAGCAAAGTGCGGCGTTAGCAGTTAAAGGAATGAATCCCTCAGAAATTGAATTTTTCATGGCTCAGGCTTTATTGGAAGGCCGAAAAGCTGTCGAAAAATGCTATCCAAATCCACCAGTAGGATGCGTCTTGACGCGAAATGGGAAGATTTTCGCTAGGGGACATACTAATGAGCCAGGCGAACCTCATGCTGAGATTATGGCTATTAATACAGTTAGATGTAATCTGGAAAACGTGACCTGTTTTGTATTACTGGAGCCTTGTTCTTATGTTGGTCGAACACCTTCCTGTGCGCGTGAACTAGTAGATCGTGGAATAAGGAAGGTATTTATTGGTGCCATTGATCCACACCCACAGAATAGAGGTGCTGGGATCGACATACTGAAGAATGCTGGAATAAGAGTAGAATCTGGAATCCTTGAAAAGGAAGTTAGAAGTCAACTGTCAGAACATTTTGCAAAATACTGTTAACAAGCGCATTGAATCTGACTCTACAAGTTGGTCATTTTTTGCAAAATACAGCCAATTTGCTTTGCAGTTTATGCGGGCGTTATGGCTAAATTTATGAAATCTATCCTTTCGATAATAATCGGAATATTTATCTCTGTCAGTATCCACGCTGAGAGCTGCATACAATTCTCTGAGGAAATTGAGGCAGCCGTAAATATTCAGGTTAACGAACTCAGAGCGAGTGAGTATTGCAAAGCAAGAAACTTAACATCATACGAAGGCATTATAATTGCCATTTACACTATAAAAGGCGCTTGTAAAGCACATTTAGAACTAACGCCCGGCACCTGCGGTAATAACTGGCAGCAGTACATGATCAGCTCGATAAACGGAGTGGTCGTTCCCCCACTTCAAGTGGGAGGTAAATCTCAACTAATGGTCGAAAATATAGAGCTCAACAGTTTGCAGATTAAAGTATCCGGTCTTACCATTGGTCTCAAAGATGCCCTATGCTGTCCATCTATACCTTTATCTGAAACATATGAAATTTCCACCACCAAATTCACCAAATTAACACCATAACAAGCCGTTCGATTTTCCCAATAGGACAGTGTCCTGCGGCCTCTTAACCTAAACAGTATTTGCCTGAGGAGAGTTCAGTGAAAATTTATGGGGATATTCAATCAGGAAATTGTTATAAGGTAAAACTTCTTATTTCACTTTTAGAGATTGAGCATGAGTGGATCGAAGTTGACATCTTAGCAGGTGAAACTCAAACAGGGTCATATTTAAGAATGAATCCAAATGGTAAAATACCGTTACTTGAACTAGATGACGGAGCGTTTATTTCAGAATCTAATGCTATTTTAAATTATCTTGCATCGGGGACACCATTAGTTGGTACTTGTCGTTTTACCGCCGCAAAAGTCCTCCAATGGCAATTTTTTGAACAGTACAGTCATGAACCTTTTATAGCGGTTGCTCGATTTATTGCTAAATACCTTGGGCTACCAGAAGACCGTAAATCAGAGTATATAGCGAAACAGTCTGGCGGACATAAAGCGCTTAAAGTAATGGGAGAACAATTACAATCTTCGCCTTATCTTGTTGGTTCTGAATTTACTATCGCTGACATATCCTTATATGGGTATACGCATGTTGCTCATGAGGGAGGGTTTGATCTGTCAGAATACCCATCAATTCAGCGATGGATTGCTCGTATTCAAGCTAATCCTAAATATATAGACATGGGGTAATCAGAATATAACAAACTGTTAAACAAGGACAAAATACAGTTGGCTTTTTGTACACTCCGTTCACTATCTTAGCCAATTACATTTTGCCTGCTAAAAGGGTGTTATTTTTTCTATAAGGTAATTCACGAAAAGGTTAAAAAAGATATTTTACTCGATGGCATAGTTGTTGGTTCCTCTGAATCTACAGGAGACGTGAAAGTGGATGTCGCGGCGACGGAAATCTTTCTTAAAGAAAAAGCGCTCTATAAAGAAGTTTCAACCAATGACGCAATGTTTAGACATGCCAACTCATTGGTTGAGGTAGCTCAACATCTATACTCAACAAGTGTAAAATCTCACGATACAAAGGAACCGAAATTTGCCTTGCGTTAGACGCACATGTTTACTGCATTTATTAATGGATAATATAAATATGAATATCCCCGTACTGATCGTTGCCTGTTTTAGTTTACTCCCTGTTTTTGCACATGTTATCGATTGATTTAACGGCTGTAACCATTGCTCTTTTTACAATATCCCTGACAGACTTCTTATCGTTTGAATACGAGTTAACTTTATTTCTAAGTTTACTCTATTTGCTTTGGGGTGTAGTTTGGTTGATACAACTTGTATGGCTTGAAAGTAATGCCAAAACATTTATGTATTTACCGCAATGGATTTTTTGGTTTGTAGGTTCTGGGTTATTGTATATCGGCGCTTAGTTCGCCTAAAAAACAGTTGCAATCTGACTCCACAAAGTGGGTCGTTTTTCGTCCCAAAAAACTTGCCAGCTTGCTACACAGCTGAGCTCGGCGTTATACAAAAATGGAGGCATAGTGAAAATAGAGTTACCTCATCACGAACTAGGAAATTCACTTAGCTTGGCGTCTGCGCTTAATCAGCGGGAAACAAAAAGAGAGTACTTAAATACCCCTATCTCTCTAACTAATCTTTCCCGATTATTATTTGCTGCACAGGGTAGGAGAGGCAATGGTACCAAATTGTTAGCTCCATCTGCTCAGGAACAATATCCCTTATCTACCTTTGTTATTGCAAATAGAATTGCTGATATTGAAGCAGGACTATACCAATACGAAAATACAAGTCACTCTATTGTAGAACTTGAAAAAGGTGCGTTTTCTGAGCGACTAGAAGATGCCGCTTTAGGCGATCAACCTTGGATTGGAAATGCAGCAGCAATAGTTATTCTTGCAGGCAATATACATTCAATGAATAAACATTTTTCTGAACAGCCGCCGTTAAATATGCGTGGTGAAAGGTACCATTATATTGAAGTCGGTGCGGTTGCTCAGAATATGCATCTACAGGGTACCGCACTGAATATTGGTATGGTTTTGGTTGGAGGGTTTAACAATGAAAAAGTCAAAACTATATTGACACTATCCCAAGAGCTGGAACCTGCAGCGTTGCTGTGTATTGGTAATGTATAACAAACGGCTTGTATGGAATCGTTTCGAATGTGGCGGCAATCAATACCGATGAGGCTAAGGTGTTTTATGAATCTATATGGGGCCTCAGTCTTGTAATGGATCATGGTTGGATAAAAACGTACAGCTCGGACGTAGAAATGACGGCTCAAATAAGTGTGGCTTCTGAAGGTGGATCGGGAACTATTGTCCCTGATCTATCGATTGGAGTAGATGATCTTGATACAGCCTTGAATAGAATGATTGCGGAAAACATCAAAATCGAATATCGGCCTGTTTCCGAGCCTTGGGGAGTTCGTAGGTTCTACGTGCGAGATCGTTTTGCAAGCTTGTTAATGTACTAATGCATGAGTAAACGACAATTGTGCTATAACAAATGGGTCGATGCGTCTTTAAAAACCTGCAGTTTTTTCCGCGCATTACTCAAGCGTAAGCTTCTATAATATATTGCGAGTTTCAAATGAAAAAAGTACTGATTAGCGCATGCCTGTTAGGTGATAAAGTTCGTTATGATGGCCAGTCTCTTTTTACTGCCAGCAGTATTCTTAAAGAATGGATAGATGAAGGTAAAGTAATTTCGATCTGCCCAGAGGTCAGCTCTGGAATGAGTATTCCAAGAGCAGCTGCGGAAATACATGGCGGTGATGGGTATGATGTACTGTCAGGAAAAGTTTCGGTAATTGAAAATAATGGCAATATTGTCACTGAAAATTATCTACGTGGTGCTAATAACGCCTTGGCGTTGTGTCAAGCAAATGAAATTGAGGTTGCAGTACTGGCCGAGTTTAGTCCTTCATGTGGGAGCTCATCAGTATATAGTGGGGATTTTTTGGGAACAAAAGTCAAAGGAACTGGGGTCACTGCTGCATTATTAACACGTAATGGTATTAAAGTTTTTAGTCAACACCAGTTAAATGAAGCTAACAAGGCGATTAAGCAGGATTAAAAACAGTTGACCGTGTTCGTACCTCACTGATTTTGGCCAACAATTTTTAGCCTCTTATTGAAGCGTTAGCTGCTTACAGGAAGGAATAAAAATGAAGCCAGTAAGATCTTGCGAATTAACAGAAGCTTCTGCTATTGCCGACCTATGGTGGCGAAGTTGGCATGAAGGTCACGCTGATATTGTACCGAGTGCTCTTGTCGAACTTCGAACTTATGAATCCTTTCTAGACCGCGCCCGGCAAAAAATAAACATTATGAGAATGGTTGGTTCAATCGGAAAGCCTGTTGGTATGTGCTACGTTGTAGACGATGAAATGCAGCAGCTTTTCGTATCTGACTCAGCTCGAGGTACCGGTGCCGCCGCCTTACTAATAGACGACGCTGAGCATAACTTGCAAAAATCAGGCGTCAATAAAGCATGGTTGGCCTGCTCAATAGGTAACTCTCGGGCCGAACGATTTTACGGAAAATGCGGTTGGACAAACGTTGGGAGAATGGTGGAAGACCTTGAAACTTCAGTCGGAGTATTCAAGTTGGAAACTTGGAGGTTTGAAAAAGAACTATAATCACTTTAAATCTACTAACTTCTGCTAACAAGCAACTGCATCTGAACAAATTTCGTTGCACTCAATTTGCCTGCTGAGTTGGGTGTTAGAGTCTTAAGTTTCCAATTTAAAGAACATATATTTACATAGGGGAAACATATGAGTACCAAAAAATATAGAGTTACTGTCGCAATATTATTACTTATCTTCGTGTCAGGTTGTGCGAAAAATCTTGCTCAAGAAGGAAATGTAGATGCTCGAAAGGTTCCTCTATCTGAAATCGAAAAAATTGCTCTATATGCGATGATGTCCTCCAATGCATATTTAGATAGTGAAAGGACGTATTTTCCAATTGAAGATCTCGGCTGGGTTCGGGTGGATTTGAATGGAAACCCTACCGAAGAAAATAGTTATTCGCCTTCCTGGATAGGCAAAATATTTTCAAACTTGCAATTTGATATATGGGAACATCAAACAACAAATCATACAGTTATATCTTTTAAGGGGACGGATGAAAAAATTGATTGGTTAACTAATTTTTGGATTGGCCCATCTGTACAATATAAAAGCGCTAAAAAGCATGTGAGAGAATATAAGAAAAATAATATGGGGAGAACAGTAATCACGACGGGTCATTCTCTAGGAGGCGGTTTAGCTTTATCTTCATCATTATGGTTAGGCGTAGATGCTTATGCTTACAATTCATCACCTAGAGTATTTGATGGATGGGCAGACAATAAAAAGCAGGCAACGAGGAAAGCGATCTATCAAGAAAATGAAGTTCTATCTAAAGTCCGATCTTTTTGGCCAAAATTCAACGAGGTAATAAATGAGTCTGATATATATCAGACAAATTTTGATTTTAACGATGTGTCAAACCATCGGGCCGACTATCTGGCAGAGGGTCTATTGAGATGTGCACCTGCAGGCTCTAGACTTGCAAAATTTGCTAAAGAGCTAACGCCCATAAAAGTGAAGTGTAATTTTTAAAAATGCTAACAATACGCTTCAAAGAAACAAGAAATTACAATTAGCGAAGGCCCTATAACAATGATTAATGGTGCTGTTATGTTGTTTGTTCGTGATCCCGAAAAATATTATTGAATTTCATCAAAATCCGAGATAAAACGGCTAGCAAGGCGTTCAAATCGACAAATAACAACTGGCTGTTGTTCGTGTCTCACATTTTTTAGTCCGCTATTATTTGCTGCTTAACGTGGCGTTACAGGTTTTTCAGTGCTTATGAGTAAATTTGAACTTATTATATTTGATTGCGATGGCGTGCTTGTAGATAGTGAAAGGATAGCAAATGAAGTATTTGCTAAAATTCTTAATGAAGAGTGTGGATTCTCTCTAAGTTTAGACGACATGTTTCAAATATTTGTAGGACGCTCCTCTAGCCAGTGCATGGAAATTATTCAAGGTATGCTGGGTAGTGAGCCCCCTGCGTACTTAGAACTGCGTTATAAAACAGAAATAAATCAGGTCTTATCAGAATCAGTTGAAGCGGTATCTGGGATAGAATCAGTTTTAAAAGAACTTAATATTCCATTTTGTGTGGCTTCAAGCGGTTCCCACGAAAAGATGAATACGACTTTGGGGAAAACGAATTTAATTTCTTTTTTTGAAGGTAAATTACACAGTACGTCAGAGGTTGAGCGCGGTAAACCGTTTCCTGATGTGTATTTATATGCGGCAGAGAAAATGAAGGTATCGAATCCATCAAAATGTTTAGTAATAGAAGATAGTCCTCTAGGTGTTGAGGGAGGCGTAGCCGCAGGCATGGTAGTGTTTGGATATACCGAATTAATGAGTAAGCAAAGACTTCTAGATGCAGGTGCTCACCATACATTTAATAATATGTATAATTTATTAAATGAGATTAAACAGTTTGAACAAAGAACCCAATAACAGGCTAAGCTAATTGATGCGGCTCCGCCGCGCACGTGTTTAGGGCGATAAATTCACCTTACTGAAAATTAATAATTTCATGCCATATTCTATTGAGCTTTATTTTGACACTTCATTTGAACAGAGGATTTTCAACTTATGGTCTGTTTTAGAAAATAAAAGTTTACCTTCAAAGTACAGTAAGCTAAAAATAAGGCCACATTTGACATTAGCTGTTATGGATAAATGCGATGAAACAGAGGTCAGCGATATTGTAAAATATCTATATGATGGAACTTCAAGCTTTTTTGTCAATTTCCCAGCAATATGCACGAATTCTGGCGAATCACAATTTATCTTTTTGTTGCCTATTATAAACAAAACGTTGAACAAAATTCGCCATCAATTAGTTCCCATGCTAATACAGTCTAAGAATCAACCAAGAGAACAATACTTATTAAATAATTGGCTTCCCCACTGTACTATTTCTAAGGAACTATCTTTAGATCAATCAAAGCAAACAATGGCGATAAGCCAAGATGAGAATATTTGCGGCATTACGAGAATAATTGAAGTGGGTTTTGTAGAGTTTAATCCGAGAAGAGATATTTTAGTTAGTCGTTTAAATTGATGAATGATAATAATTTATAAACAAAAAAATACAGGGTCAAGTCTTACTAAATCATATTTCAATATTACTGATTAATATCATGGACGTCTGAAATATTTTTTAGCCTAAGATTATTGAAGGTCGCGGAATATTCTGGGACAAATTTTAGGCCTGAAAACTTGGGTGTCTATGTTTAGTTCAAATGAAAAAAGGTGATCAGAAAAGACTAGTTTTATTTAAATTATGCAAATATTTACCTAGAAGCCTGTCGGGCTTAGGATCAATCTACTACGGAAAAGTCATTTTGATCAAATTTCACGAACTAACTCGTTAAATAGAACAACTATTCACTTATTCGATTAAAAATCGAACTTAAAATGACTTCCCCTCTCTACTATTACCTAAGTCTTTAAGACGGCTAGTCTGCAACATCTTCAAAGACTTTACGGGTTTCTGCCTAGACTTTGGGTTTCTATGTTTGTGCGGACGGCACTTTAATTTGCAGCATATTAATCAGCCGTTTCCAAATGTTTACTAATTCGCAGCGCTAATAATGTAAACAAGACACCTGACAGTAGATAAAAGCTTACTGCAACCAGACCAAATTGTACTGACAAGCCTAGTGAAAACAGCGGAGCGAAAGCGGCTCCAAATAACCAGGCTAAATCTGAAGTTAATGCAGCGCCAGAATAGCGGAATCGACGCTCAAGATTCTCAGTTATAATGCCAGAAGCCTGACCATAAGAAACTCCCAGAAGGGCAAAACCAATCAATATAAAGGCATCCTGCATAGCGGGCGTTCCGCCCATGAGCATCGGTGCAAATAGCGCAAAAATTCCAATTAATACAGCCATTATTGAAATAGTAGTGCGTTTTCCAATACGGTCAGCGATTACTCCAGAGAATATAGTTGCTGCGATACAAATACAGGCGCCGAGGATCTGAACTAAAAGCACATTGCCCATAAGCTGAGATTCACCAAGCAGAATCCAAGATAGTGGAAAAATGGTAACAACATGAAACAGTGCGTAACTAGCTAATGCAGCAAAGGCCCCAAGAAAGATGTAAGGGCCTTGCTTGTCTAGCACTTCACTAGTGCTGATTGGCTCCAACTCACTCTCTTCCAAGGCGAGGGTATATTCGTCAGTCATTACTAACCGCAGACGAGCAAAGAGCGCGACAACATTAATTGCAAGGGCGACAAAAAAGGGATAGCGCCACGCCCACGCTTGAAAATCTTCACTACTCACGCTATTGATCAAATAAAGGAATAACAAATTAGCGATCAGAAAGCCTATTGGTGCTCCAAGCTGACCAATCATTGCGTACCAGCTGCGCTTTGATTTTGGTGAATTTAGTACCAACAATGAAGGCAATCCGTCCCACGAGCCGCCTAGAGCAATACCTTGTAGAATGCGAAATACGACAAGTAAAAATATCGAAACGCCGCCTAAGGTGTCATAGCTAGGTAAGAATGCAATGCCTGCTGTTGCTGTACCGAGTAAAAGCAATGAGGTGGTGAGCTTTACACTTCGACCGTGACGACGTTGAATCGTCATAAACAATGCTGTACCAAAAGGTCTGGCGATAAATGCCATAGAAAAGATAACAAAGCCATACAGCATGCCATCGAAAGTGCTGACAAAAGGGAAAAACACACTGGGGAATACCAGCACGCAAGCAATACCAAATACAAAGAAGTCAAAATGTTCTGACGCGCGACCAATAACAACACCGATAGCGATTTCACCAGGAGCGACAGCAGAGTGTTTTTCTGAAGCTTGCATTTTTATGGCCGAAGAGCCACTTGTTATATCAGATTTAGTGGAACTGGTCATAGCGCAAATGTTATCCAATTTTAATGATGATAATAAGAATACTCCTTTCAAGATGACCCAACCATAGGACAAATTGTCCAATTCTATCGTCTACTTAATTAGCTTAAAGTTATTCATTCTTATAATCCTTGAATTCACGAGTGACGATGTCGATTCATAGAACTTTACCCAAGTTTTTTTTAACAGTTGCTGTCATATCACTGTACGGCTGCGATACGGTTGTAATGTCGCCCTCCGGCGATATTGCTGCTCAACAAGCAAACCTCCTTGTGTGGGCAACGGGGTTAATGCTAATTATCGTTCTCCCGGTCATTTTTTTTATTTTACTTTTTGCTTGGCGTTATCGTGCTGGCAACAAAGAAGCTGTCTATGAGCCGGATTGGGATCATTCCACTAGCTTGGAACTCCTTATTTGGGCTGCGCCACTGGCCATCGTTATTGCTTTGGGTGCTCTGACTTGGGTCAGCACTCACCAACTCGACCCCTATCGCCCTCTCGATCGAATAGCTGAAAACAGACCTATTCCCGAGGGCGTAGAAACATTAGTTGTGGAAGTAGTGGCAATGGATTGGAAATGGTTATTCTTTTATCCAGAGCAGGGCATTGCAGTGGTAAATCAGCTAGCAGCGCCAGTCGATCGCCCGATCAAATTTAAGATTACATCTACTACGATGATGAATTCATTTTTTATCCCTGCACTAGCGGGGCAGATTTATGCCATGGGCGGAATGGAAACTAAGCTTCACGCAGTCATAAATGAGCCTGGAAGTTATGATGGTTTTTCTGCAAATTATTCTGGAAAGGGCTTTAACGGTATGCGCTTTAAATTTCTTGGTATGCCAGAGGACAACTTTGAGCAATGGGTGGCTAAGGTTAAAGCAGATGGTGATGTACTTAGCCGTAGTGTCTACCAAGAGTTAGCAAAGCCCAGCGAATACAACCCTGTGCAATACTACAGTTCAGTAGAGCCAGAACTTTACGAATCCATTCTCAATCGCTGCGTTGTGCCCGGCACACCGTGTATGAAGGACTGGATGAAGCCCCACGAAGGTAATCACAACGTCCCGGCTAGCGCGAGCTCGCAAAGTGAGGCTGGTCATGGTCACTAATACATTTTTTAGAGCTAATTTAACTATTTCACTTATATTCCATTCACTGACAATGCCCCACGGGCACTGGTACTTTTCATGACTGAACAGTTTGATTTAAGTAAGCTTATATTTGGCCGTCTCAGTTGGGACGCTATACCCTTACACGATCCCATCCTGATTGCGACATTCGCTATGGTTGTACTTGGCGGTGGCGCTTTAGTATCAGCTCTAACCTACTATAAGGTTTGGGGCTATTTATGGACAGAATGGATTACCAGCATTGACCACAAGCGCATAGGCGTAATGTATATGCTGTTGGGTTTTGTGATGCTGCTGCGCGGATTTTCTGACGCCATCCTGATGCGCGTCCACCAAGCAACGGCCTTTGGTGAGTCTGCAGGTTTTTTACCACCGGATCATTACGACCAAATTTTTACTGCTCACGGCGTCATCATGATTTTCTTCGTGGCAATGCCTTTTGTTGTCGGTCTAATGAACTACATAGTGCCGCTACAAATTGGTGCACGCGACGTAGCGTTTCCATTTTTAAATAACTTAAGTTTCTGGATGACTGCTGCCGGTGCTGGCCTAGTGATGGTATCGCTATTTATTGGTCAATTTGCAAAAACCGGATGGCTTGCCTATCCACCTTTATCAGGGGTTCTACAAAGTCCCGGGGTTGGTGTGGATTATTATATCTGGGCTTTGCAGATAGCTGGAGTTGGTACTCTGCTTTCTGGTATTAACCTAGTGGTAACCATCATTAAAATGCGCGCGCCGGGTATGAACATGATGAAAATGCCGGTATTCGTCTGGACTTCACTGTGTGCCAATATATTGATTGTCGCCGCCTTCCCAGTTTTGACCGCTGTAATGGGCATGCTTACCTTAGACCGTTACTTAGACATGAATTTTTTCACTAACGACCTTGGCGGCAACGCCATGATGTACGTGAATTTAATTTGGATCTGGGGTCACCCAGAAGTTTATATCTTAATTCTGCCGCTGTTTGGTGTGTTTTCTGAAATAGTCGCTACTTACAGTCGTAAGCGCCTGTTTGGCTATACATCGATGATTTACGCCACAGTAGTAATCACCGTATTGGCTTATATGGTATGGCTACATCACTTCTTTACGATGGGCTCTGGCGCTACGGTGAACAGTTTCTTTGGTATCGCCACCATGATTATCTCAATACCGACCGGTGCGAAACTATTTAACTGGTTGTTCACCATGTACCGCGGCCGCATCCAGTTTGACGTGCCTATGTTATGGACTATCGGTTTTATGATTACATTTATTATCGGTGGTATGACTGGAGTATTACTAGCAGTACCACCGGTAGACTTCGTACTACATAACAGTCTGTTCCTGATTGCTCATTTCCATAACGTTATTATCGGTGGGGTGGTCTTTGGTACATTCGCCGCAGTTACTTACTGGTGGCCTAAAGTCGCTGGTTACAAGCTCGATCCGTTTTGGGGCAAAGCGTCATTCTGGTGCTGGTTTATTGGCTTTTACCTTGCCTTTATGCCGCTCTATCTATTGGGTTTCATGGGTGTAACGCGACGTATGAGTCGTTTCGACGATCCGTCACTGCAAATTTGGTTTCAAGTTGCACTGTGTGGCGCCTTGTTAATTGCATTAGGTATTCTTTGTTTTATGATTCAACTTTATGTTAGCTACAAAAATCGCGATGCTCTAAGAGATGAAACTGGCGATCCATGGAATGGCCGTACCTTAGAGTGGTCAACCTCGTCACCACCACCCCAATACAACTTCGCATTTACGCCGCGAGTACATGACATCGATGCGTGGTGGCATATGAAAGCCAATGGTTTTGTTCGACCCACCGATGGATTTATGCCCATACATATGCCCAAGAACACCGCAGCGGGCATTGTGCTTGCCGGTATTAGCGCTGTGTTTGGCTTTGCAATGATTTGGCATATGTGGTTGATCGCTGGACTAACTTTTGTCGCCCTGCTCATCGCCATCATTATTCATACGTTTAATTATAATCGTGAATATTACATACCTGTAGAAGACGTAGAGAAGGCCGAAGCAGAATTTGCGGCTAAACAAACCGAGGTGCTTGTTTAAGATGGAAAACTCAATAGCAGTGCCGGTATCACAGCCGGCTAATTTTGAATTTTTAGTGCGCGAAGAAGAACACGTTGCCAACGGTACTTTGTTGGGGTTTTGGATCTACCTGATGAGCGATTGCCTGATCTTTGCTGCGCTCTTCGCAACCTACGGTGTATTAAGCCAAAGTTATGCTGGCGGGCCGACTGGCGCTGATCTGTTTGACTTGCCATTAGTGGCGTTAAACACCAGTTTCCTACTGGTATCTTCGATTACCTACGGCTTCGCTATGCTTCAAATGCAGCAGGGTAAATTGTCAGGGACTATGCTTTGGTTGGCCATCACGGGCGTATTAGGGGTGGGGTTTTTGGGCTTAGAACTCTATGAATTTTATCATCTTATTCATGTGGGCGCGGGACCACAAACGAGTGCTTTTTTATCCTCTTTTTTTGCACTGGTAGGCACTCACGGTCTTCACGTTCTGTTCGGTATCCTTTGGTTGGTGACACTGCTGGTCCAACTTCGTATGTATGGACTTAACGTCGCTAACCGTCGCCGTCTATTTTGTTTATCCATGTTTTGGCATTTTCTTGATGTGGTTTGGATTGGTGTATTTACAATTGTTTACCTAATGGGGTCATTGTCATGAGTGAGCACAATCAACATAGCCTAGAACACCACGAGGAAGCAGGACCGCACAGCACCTTTAGTGGCTATATGATCGGCTTTATTGCTTCAGTCATTTTGACAGCAATCCCTTTCTGGTTAGTGATGGCCGATGTATTTAGTTCACGGAATATGACTGTAGTGATCATACTCGGTTTAGCCTTAGTGCAAATTGTGGTGCATATGATTTATTTTCTGCACATGAATTTTCGCTCTGAGGGGGGATGGAATATGCTTTCTCTACTCTTTACGTTGCTTTTAGTATTTATTACTCTGGCCGGATCGTTGTGGGTGATGTATCACATGAACGTCAATATGATGCCAGGTATGATGACTGGAAGCAGTTGAATACTGCCGCCCATGCAGTGAGATAATTAAATAATGCATGAACGAAGTGCGCTAATAAAATGGTCTATTGCAATGTTCGGGCTATTTTCTTTTGTCAGTTTAATTCTGTTAGGTAACTGGCAGCTAGATCGTCGAATCTGGAAGCTTGACCTTATTCAGCGAGTTGATGCGAGGGTACACTCACCACCAGAATCAGCGCCGGACGTTACTCAATGGCAAACTATCAGCAAAGCCGACGAGTACCGGCGAGTTTCGGTGAACGGCAAATTCCTGAGTGACAAAGACACCTTGGTCGTAGCGGCCACTGAACTAGGTAGTGGCTACTGGGTGCTCACACCCTTTCAACGAGTCGATGAGAGCATTGTTTTAGTCAATCGGGGGTTTATCAGCCAAGGTGTTCAGCCTGCGCCAGCGCTAACCAGTGTACAGCAGGTGGTGGGGTTGTTGAGAATAACCGAACCTGAAGGCAGTGTATTAAGATCCAATGAGCCTGCTTTGGATCACTGGTATTCGCGGGATGTGACTGAAATTGCTACCTATCAGAAATTAATCGCTGCACCCTACTTTATTGATGCAGAAAAACAAGATCCTGAACAGCCACTCCTGCCAGCGCAAATTGGGCAGGTTCCTGTCGGTGGGCTTACCAGAATCAGTTTTTATAATAGCCATATGGTATACGCAGTCACGTGGTACGGCTTAGCTATGATGATCATTGGCGCTGGGATTATTATTGTTCGAGAAAATCGTCGGTTAAAATCGAACTGAAGCTTGCTGAGACTTAGCAGTACAGGTAGGTATACTGTCTACAGATTCTCAAAAGTTAACAATAACAACGCGTAACCGATTATGACCGACGACATTCCGCAGCGTAGCTACGCTATCAGTAATTATAATGATACTGAAACCCTCGGTAAGCATATGCGTCAGCTTGTGCAACTTCGTTGGTTGGCAGTACTGGGTCAATTGCTAACTATTATTGTTACCCGCTATGGCTTTGGCGTAGAACTTCCAATGCAAGTAATGTTGAGCGTGCTCGCTGGACTCGTTGCGTTTAATGCGCTTAACGAGCTCGCTCTGCGGTTTAAACACCGAGTACGTACCGCGGAGCTGTTTATGGGCCTGCTGGTTGATATGGCCATCCTTACTATTCAGTTGTATCTCAGTGGCGGTGCTGCTAATCCCTTCATTTTCCTTTACTTGTTACAGGTTGGACTTGCGGCAGTACTTTTGGCGCCATCCTATGCTTGGGCGCTACTCGGCGTATCCACACTTTGTTTTCTCTGGCTGGCAGAGAAAGCTCGACCACTTGAGCTAGCGTTAGATTATCACCTCGGCATGCGCAGTTATTATGTTGAGGGTGTTTTGATCTGTTTGATCCTTAATGCTTCTTTACTGGTTATTTTTATCAATCGTATAAACAGCACTCACCGTGAACATGATGCGCGTCTAGCGGAATTACGTCAGCACGCCGCAGAGGAAGGTCATATTCTTCGGATGGGCTTGTTAGCGTCAGGCGCAGCGCACGAATTAGGTACACCGCTGTCTACTATTGCGGTTATTCTTGGTGATTGGCAACGCATGCCCTTTCTTAAATCAGATCCAGATCTTGGTGAAGAAGTTACCGAAATGCAAACTCAAATTCAACGTTGCAAAACAATTGTTAGCGGCATACTTATGTCTGCCGGTGAGACCCGAGGTGAGTCCTCTGGTGAGACCACAGTATGTACTTTTTTTAACGAACTGATCAGTGATTGGAAAAGAACACGCAAAGTTGGTGAATTTAGTTTCCAAAATTTAGTTGGTGAAGACATCAATATCGCGTCAGATACCGTATTAAAACAAACAATCTGCAACCTTCTGGATAACGCGCTAGAAGCCTCTCCAGAGTGGGTGGGTCTTGAAGTTTTACGCGAAAACGATAGGCTACTGATTAGAATTGTTGATCGGGGTCCGGGTTTCTCCAGCGAAATTTTAAATCGCCTTGGACAACCCTATCAATCAACTAAGGGTCGTTCCGGCAGCGGTCTGGGCTTGTTTCTTGTTTTCAATGTCGCACGTATTTTGGGTGGCCAAGTAGAGGCACGGAATCGCCAGAAAGGAGGCGCTGAAATAAACCTTTTTTTACCACTCAATGCACTCCGCCTAAAAGAGGCTTGAAGTTATGATTGATGTCGGAAATAGTATTCCTAGAACCCTTATACTCATCGAAGACGATGCCGCATTTGCGAGAACACTAGGGCGATCATTTGAGCGGCGCAACTACACGGTACTCAGTACCAATAGTTTAGAAGGCGCGCTGAATATTTTGGAAAATCACTCCCCAGGCTATGCCGTAGTGGATCTTAAATTAGACGGTGAGGCCTCTGGTCTTGCCTGTGTAAAGGCTTTACACAAACACGACCCTGATATGCTCATTGTAGTGCTGACGGGTTACGCGAGCATTGCAACAGCGGTTGAAGCAATAAAACTTGGCGCATGTTACTACCTTGCGAAACCGTCAAATACCGATGACATTGAAGCCGCGTTTAATAGCGCTGAAGGCAACGTGGCAGTAAAGATTCGTGGCCGCGCTACCTCAATTAAGACGCTTGAGTGGGAGCGTATTCATGAAACGCTCGCTGAAACCGGTTTCAATATCTCAGAGACAGCTAGAAGGCTGGGCATGCATCGCCGAACTCTCGCTCGAAAACTTGCTAAACAACAAGTTAATTAGTGCCCATCCATAAATTAATTAGTCGTTAAAATAATAGAAACATTACCGCTAATAAATTAGCAAAAATGCCCATATTAAAAGTCACGATGTAAGGGGTGGCCTACTTCATTCCCTCTGACGAGAAGCATCAAATTTCCATTGAGTCCCAAGTGTTCGGTCAATCCTAAGAACTGGCCACATTCAAACTTGGGCGACTCGGAGAAAATATATTCGACACATCAGTGAAACTCACAATAGGTGACGCAGGCGCTAATAAAAGGCTTTTAAAACACTTGATTAGGGCTAATACCCAAATAACTGCCAACCCCAACGATATGAAAAAAAACGATGAAAAAGCAGATAAAATTTTGAATATAAATAGAGGCGATGAAGTATTCCGTATTTTAAACAGCTCGTTAAGTATCGCAGGAAAGGCATCATAAGTGATGACATATTACCGTTATTTGACGGTGTCTCAGACAATTAGTGGGTTGAATGCAAAAACGTTTAAAGGCTATGAGATAATAAAAGATTAACTTAATGGCTGCCTCACGAAATCTTTAATTTTATATTTTAGTATGACCCCTTTAATTAGCGGAAATTCTTTTGTGTGTGCCCCTATTTACTATTGCCATTTGCATTCCAATAGCATTACTATAGACTGTTTTTCAAAGCAATATGAAAACGCCTCAAAGCAACTCTTCGCTACCTTTTAAAAAGGACAAAGGGCAGACTGTTGGGATGGCGACTGCGGCGTTGACGTGCTTTTTAGGGTGTGATAACTAATCGTTATTACCCGACAAATCAACACAAATTGAGGACAATTAATATGAAATGCTATATTTTCGGTGCGGCACTCGCAGCACTTATGGCCCTCGCGGCCCCCACTGCAGCTTCAGCACAAGACGAGTGCGGCGAAGTTACGATCACTCAGATGAACTGGGATTCAGCAGCTATCGTTACCCAAGTATCAAAATTCCTGATGGAACAGGGCTATGGCTGCGACGTAACAGCAGTGCCATCAGACACTACACCGGCGATGACCTCTCTGGCTGAAAACAACGAGCCCGACATTGTGACCGAGCTGTGGATCAACTCCGCAGGTGATGCATACCAAAAGCTGAAAGCTGGTGGCAACATCATAGAGCTAACTAGCGTGCTTGATCCTGGTGGCGTCGAAGGTTGGTGGTTACCAACTTATCTGGTTGAAGCGCATCCAGAGCTTGCGACAATCGAGGGTGTGATGGCCAATCCGGAATTAGTTGGCGGAATGTTCAACAACTGTCCCGACGGTTGGGGCTGCCGCATAGTTAACGACAACCTGATTCGTGCGTTCGACCTTGAGGATAGTGGCATTAAAGTTTTTAATCATGGTTCTGGCGAAACGCTAGCAACCTCGATGGCAGCGGCTTACCAGAGTGAAGAGCCCTGGTTTGGTTACTATTGGGGTCCAACGACACCAATGGGCAAGTTTGCTATGACCAGTATCGACCTTGGTGAGTACAACGAAGAGATCCACCAAGCGAACCAAAACGCCAATGCGCCAAACCCCAAGGCTTCGGCGTTCCCATCAGCGCCCGTAGTGACGGTTGTGACCAAGGACTTCATGGAAGCAAATCCTGATATTGCCGAACTGATGAGCAAAGTGACCTTCAAGACGGTCACAATGAGTCAACTTCTGGCCTGGAAGGAAGATAACAACGCATCCAATGAGGAAGCGGCTGTGTATTTCCTCAAGAACAACCCAGACGAGTGGAGAGGTTGGATTAATGATGCGGCGACGGAAAAGCTGTCCGCACTGCTGAAGTAAGTGGACCTGTGTGGCGCTTACGGCGCCACTCTTCTAGCCTGCCAGATTATACAAAAAGGGTGTAACGGCAACAAAGACATATCAAAAGACAGGACTAGGTTCATATGAGCCGGCCCTGTCGTTGTTTAAAGTCGATTGATAAAATGGCCTAAAGAATAGGCCTTGATGAGGCATGAATGGCGACTTACGATTTTATTTTCGATGGGATTGGCCTGCGCGATTGGTGCGGCAACAGCGATGAAGATGGCGGAGGCATGACCTCTATGGCGCAACTACTGGCGGAAACATCGGGTGGGGACGTCGACAAATCTGCATGGGAGACGCCTTTTCCATCGATGGATGCGCTGCACGAAGCTTGTGTATCATTTCCTCGATCGCGTGAGCTTACCTCCGGCCTTGAAGAAGGGTTCCTCTCAATTAAAGACAGCCTGAAAGCAGTTGTTGACCCGTTGACCCAGCCCCTAAGCTGGGCACTGAATGAAGCCCTTTGGGTAATGCAAGCGGTGCCATGGTTCATCATGATCCCGCTGTTAATGCTCATTGCTTGGGTGGTTGGCCGGCAGATGAAGCTGGTCGGACTGGTCGCGATTTGTTTCGGGTTCCTCGGCTTTGTTGATTACTATAGTTATACAATGCAGACGCTCGCGATTATCTTCGTCTGTGCGTTGACCTGTGTGTTGTTGGGCGTTCCCATTGGCGTTGGTATGTCGCGGAGCAACCGCCTACAGCGCTTTATGATTCCAATTCTGGATATGCTCCAGACCCTGCCGCCTTTTGTATATCTGATACCTCTGATTTTCCTGTTCTCTGTAACTGAGCCAAAGCTCTACGGTATCGCCATCATCCTCTATGCCATCGTGCCGGTGATCCGCCTAACCGATTTGGGTATCCGTCTAGTGGACCCAGACGTGACCGAAGCGGCAGATGCCTTCGGTATGACTAAGCGTCAAAAGTTATTCAAAGTGCAGATCCCGTTAGCGCTGCCAAACATCATGGCGGGAGTTAATCAGACGATTATGATGAGCCTCGCGATGGTCGTCATCGCCTCGCTGGTGTCGGCCCCCGGTTTGGGTGTGTTGGTGCTACGCGGTATTCGATCGCTGGAGCTTGGCGTTGGCCTGCTCTCCGGTCTGGGTATTGTTCTTCTTGCAATCATTCTTGACCGTGTGACTAAGGCGGCACTCGCTCGCATCAATGTAAGTGAGTCGAGATAAGGGGTAATGGATATGAATGAAACAAAAATAAAGATCTCGATCCGAAGTCTCTATAAGATTTTCGGAAGTAACCCTAAGCCGGCCCTGCAACAGGTAAAAGAAGGCATGGGCAAGATTGAGCTGTTAGAAGAGTATAATCATGTGCTAGGCCTAAACGATATTAATATCGATGTGCCGACCGGTATGACTACGGTTATTATGGGGTTGTCTGGTTCGGGTAAATCGACGCTTATTCGGCACCTTAACCGCTTAATCGAACCTACAGCGGGTGAAGTATGGGTCGATGGTGACAATATTTTAGAATATAACGAAAAACAGTTACGGCACCTTCGGCAACACAAAATGTCGATGGTATTCCAGAAATTTGCACTGTTGCCGCATAGGACCGTGTTACAAAACGCTGGCCTCGCGCCTACCATTGAGGGACAGAGCGAGCGTCAATATGCGGGTGAGGCGGGAAGATGGCTTGACCGTGTAGGACTTCAGGGACAAGGCGAACAGTACCCTCATCAGTTGTCAGGCGGTATGCAGCAACGGGTTGGTATCGCCCGCGCGCTGACCAGTAATTCCGATATTATGTTGATGGACGAGGCGTTTTCGGCGCTTGATCCACTGATACGCACCGACATGCAGGATTTGTTGAACGAGTTGCAAGCCGAGTTACAGAAAACAATAGTGTTTATTACTCACGATCTGGACGAGGCGCTGAAACTAGCAGACCATTTGGTTATCCTTAAAGACGGCTTTGTTGTTCAACAGGGTGAGCCACAAAGTATTTTGCTTAATCCGGCGGACCCTTACATTGAGGACTTCGTCAGCGACATTAACCGCGCTCGAGTGCTGCGGGTTCGTTCCGTAATGCTGCTGACTCCGAACGTAAAGGGTGAACAGACGGGTGAGATCGATCATAACGACACGCTGGAATCTGTGATTGCGCTGTCTAAGGGCGACACCAACCTCAGTTATCGAGTTATGAAGGATGGCAAACCAATTGGCGTGCTGGACATGCGTAAACTAGTCCGCGCACTGGTCCCGTCGCAACAATCTGATGATCCCAAAAGTGCTCGTGTTAGCGGCTGATGGATAGATTGTGGGCACAACATACTTTTCTATTAGCAATAAACTCTTGCTCTGGTGAACCCTTCCTAGGATCAAAAGAACAGAGTGCCAGTGCTTGCCTTTTACAGAGTAGATTCGATAAGTCGAAGTCAGCACACAGGGCGCAATTGAGAAACCTAAGATGCCTTTTGATGAAAAGGTATATTCACTTTGGCTGAATCAAATTGGTCATTATTAATGGTCAAATCAATCACCTTATTTCAATCATAATATCAATATCCAATAATAATTTAGGGCTATACTAACCATTAATCGGTTAAATATAACCTTTACAATAAGATCCATCCCTATTCTGTAAAAGCTGAAATAAGGAGTAATGGCAAGTGACGAAAATATGCCAAAGAGAACGAATTAGAGTGATGGCCTAAAATTAAATTACTGATGCTAATTTCTTTTAATTACTGTGTTAGCTCAATATATTATAAATATAGTCCATAAAAAATATAATACCTGTCCCCATTAATTTGCCAGCCACTAACAACGAATTACTCAGTATGCCAGTAAATAACGATAGGCTTCGCTATCAGGGTGGTCAAAATGCTACAATGTTATTTTTAAATAAACATAAATGAGCACCGCTGAATGTCTGATGTTGTACTACTGGGAACGGGTCTGGAACTGCCTATAAATGGAGAAATGGGATATTTTAATTACTTCTGGTTACGAGATAACTGTACCACCTCGTGGGATAGCAGCACTCAGGAACGTACTTTTGATATCCTTGAAGAATCTGATGATCTGCATGCTACAAGTGCCAGATTAAATGACGACTCACTAGAAGTTGTTTGGGGTGATGGTTATCAAAGTCGCTACGACCTAAATTGGCTTAGTCGTTGGCACAATGGAGACAATCATGGTGATTTGGCCGTTCGTGACCGTAAGACTTGGTGTGGTGATCATTATCCAGACATGGCGCGTTTTACCTATGATGATGTCATGGCTAACCCTGCCAGTGTGGCCGATTGGGCGGAAGCCATGTTGGATGAAGGAGTTGCACTGATTCAGCAGATGCCAAATTCAGACGAAGGGCTGCAAGCCCTATGTGAACTATTCGGAACTGTACGCCCATCGTTTTCTGGCTACGCCTTTGATGTGAAATCCAAAGCGAATCCTGAAAACCTTGCTTACACTACTAAGGCCCTTGAGCTGCATACCGATCTGCCTGCAGAAGAGCTTGCTCCTGGTATTCAGTTTTTGCACTGCCGAGTTAATGATGCCCAAGGTGGCAACAGTTTGTTTGTTGATGCCACTGCAGTGGCCAACGCGTTAAAGCAGTCGTATCCAGAATACTTCAAAATACTCACTGAATACGACGTGCCTTATCGCTACACTACCGATTATCAGGACGTACGCACCAAGCAGAGAATTATTGAGATTGACCCTAATAATGGAGAAGTCAGCGGTATTAATTTCAGTCAGCACTTGGCAGATGTATTTGATTTCTCTCAACGTGAAATGGACAAGTTTTATCCCGCTTTCCGCAAGTTTGGCCAGATGCTGCAGGACTCTCAGTATCTAATGACCTTTCGTCTCAACGCGGGTGAATGCATCGTGTTCGACAACCACCGTATTGCCCATGGCCGAGCTTCCTTTATCAAAGGTAGTGGCGCAAGGCACCTTCGGGGTTGTTATGTTGATCGTGGCGAGCTTCGAAGCGTTTACCGTGTATTGCGTGCAAGATATCCCAGTGCGGAAGTAGTTGTACCGCTTCAATCGCCCATAAAGATGTAATCAATCGATCTCTGTTGAGGACTATAAATTGCAAACAGAACAAGAGCTACGGGTTGATCTGGCCGCTGCCTTCCGGCTTATCTATGAATTGGATATGCATGAGTCGGTTGCCAACCATCTGAGCGCTGCAGTGTCCTCAGACGGAAAGCAGTTCCTTATGAACCGTCGTTGGATGCACTTTGCAAATGTCACTGCCAGTAGCCTACAGTTGCTGGATAGTGAAGACGATAGCATTATGAAGACTGACGAAGCCCCTGATGCTTCTGCTTGGAGTATTCATGGCAATGTGCATAAGTCATTGCCACAAGCACGCGTTATTCTGCATGTGCATCCTACTTATGCGACAGCGCTGTCAACTCTGAAAAGTCCACATATATTACCGATCGATAACAATACCGCACGGTTCTACGAGCGAATCGCCTATGATACAAACTTCGCTGGCATTGCCTCAACTGATAGAGAAGGCAGGCGCATCATGGATACCTTTGCTGGTAAAAAAGCATTGATGATGGGTAACCATGGCGTCACCGTTATAGCTGAGACGGTCGCCGAAGCATTTGAAGAGTTGTATTACTTAGAAAAAGCATCTAAAACTATGATGCTGGCTTATTTTTCCGGCCAACCTCTCAATATATTATCTCATGATTTAGCTCTAAAAACGGCAAAAAGCTGGGATCAATTTCATGGCCAGTCATTCGCACACTTTGAGCAACAAAAAGCGATGCTTGATAAAAAGGACAGCTCGTATCGGCAGTAATGGTTAAATTATTGCTCTTTATCAGCAACAACAGGTAACAGCAAGAATGGCACTAAGTTAAGTCTTTTTGACATGCTATCTTTTTCGATGAGGGCTTTTTTTGGTTTTTTGGCTAGGGATGGTCATTAACTGATATAATTTATCCAACAACCGTCGCTACTCAATGGGGCCTGATAGAGCTTGATTAAGCTGTGGTTCAGATGCCAAAATCAGACAGACTCTTAAAGGCCTGCGTGATGATCCCGAATAATCCCCAGGAACTCTGCTCCATACTTCTCAAGCTTTTTCTCGCCGACGCCGCTAATTCTAGACATTTCAGACAAACTTGACGGCTGCACCGACACCATTTCGACCAGTGTCTTGTCATGAAAAATTACATATGGGGGTATTGAGTCTTCATCGGCAATCGATTTTCGCAGTGCTCGCAACGCATCGAATAGCGGTTGATCTTTAACTTCTGGCACCACTCTAGAAGTCTTTAAGCTAGGCTTTTTAACGCGGGGCTCTACCTTTCGTAGCATTAATGTCTTGCCACCACTGAGTAGTGGTTTGGCTAGTTGGGTCAGTTTCAGACCGCCGTGTAAGTCAGCGTCACTTTCGACGTAGGAATAGACGAGTAATTGGCGGAACAAGGTTCGCCATTCTACGGCGGACAAGGCACTGCCGATATTCCAAGTACTGATTTTATCGTGACCATTGTGTTCAATCCTGTCGTGAGGCTTACCAATTAAGACATCGACTAAATAGCTCACACCAAATCGCTGTCCAGTTCGGTAGACGCACGATAGCGCCATGCGGGCGGCTTCTGTGGCATCCCAAGTGGGCGGTGGGTTGACACAAGTGTCGCAATGGCCGCAGGGTTGATCCAGAGTTTCATCGAAGTAGGCGAGTAGTGTTTGTCTGCGGCAGGTGACTTGTTCACACAGGCCGAGCATTGATTCGAGTTTTTGGTGTAAGTTGAGCTTGTGATTTTCGTTGGCGTCACTTTGCTGGCCCATTTGTCTCATCGTGATGACGTCTTGCATACCGTAAGCTAGCCAGGCGTTTGCGGGTTGTCCGTCACGCCCTGCACGACCGGTTTCCTGATAGTAAGCTTCAATAGTTTTGGGTAAGCACAGATGGGCAACGTAACGCACATCGGGTTTATCAATGCCCATGCCGAAGGCAATTGTCGCGACGATAACAACCGCGTCTTCAACCAGAAAACGATGCTGATTGATGGCGCGTTGCTCGGCACTCATGCCCGCATGGTAGGGCAGGGCAACGCAGCCTTTTTTGCTTAACCATTCGGCGATGGCATCGACACGTTTGCGTGACAGGCAGTAAATAATGCCAGCGTCTAACAGGTGGTTGGCCTGAATAAACTGCCACAGTCTATCGCGGTTACTTTCACCTTCGCTGATTCGATAAAAAATATTGGGGCGGTCGAAGCTATGCAGGTATACGCGTGCCGACTGCAAGCCAAGCTGTTGGACGATTTCGTTGCGGGTACGTTGATCAGCCGTGGCGGTGAGTGCAATGCGCGGTACGTTTGGAAATCGTTCATGTAGCTGTTGTAACTGCATATAGTCACTTCGAAAATCATGACCCCATTGCGATACGCAATGAGCCTCGTCTATTGCAAAAAGTGCGATTGTCGAGCGATTAAGCAGAGATAAAAAATTTGGCGTGTTGAGGCGTTCGGGCGAAATATAAAGCAGGTCGAGCTGGTTGTTGACTAGTTGCTGCTCCACTTTATAGCGCTCTTGACTAGTTAAGGTAGAGTTGAGAAATGCCGCCCGAATGCCGAGCGTATTGAGTGCATTGACTTGATCTTGCATTAAAGCAATTAATGGTGAAATGACGATACCAACTCCGTCTCGAATGAGAGATGGGATTTGATAGCAAAGCGATTTACCACCGCCGGTAGGCATTAGAACCAGCGCGTCTTCTCCGCTGACCAGTGTTTTCACAATATCTTGTTGTTGAAATCGGAATTGATCATAGCCATATTTCGACTTTAGGATATTCAGTGCTTGCTGAGTGGCGTCTTTGATTTCAGTGGTCATAACTGGCGCTGTATTTAAATAAGTTATGATCGCTGTTCCTCCAGTACTTCAGAAACAATATTCCCCAGTGTTTCAATGGCTTGTACGTTTGTTTCGTTCCATGGGAAACCGCAGTTAATGCGTAAATGATTCTTAAATTTTCGGGTCGACGAAAACAGTATCCCTGGCGTTACGCCAATGTTTTTCTGCAAGGCACGATTAAAAATTTCGATGCAATTGCAACCACGTGGCATTTCTACCCAGAGTACATTGCCACCCTGAGGACTGGATATACAAGTGCCTTCAGGGAAATGAGTTGAAACCAAAAAACGGCCTTTTTCAACTTGTTCACGCATTGACTGGCGCAATCGAACTAGGTGGCGATCATATTGCCCACTACTGAGAAACTCAGCCATAGCAAATTGATTGATAGATGAGGTTGCGGAAAACGTTGCTTGTTTGAGCTCTATGACTTTAGTTTTATAGCGTCCGGGTAATATCCATCCAATGCGATAGCCTGGAGCCAGCGTTTTTGAAAAAGACGAACAGCTCAGGACCATATCATTGAAATCATAAGATTTTGATGACCGAGGCGATCGCTCGCCGAAATAGACATCTCGATAAACATCGTCTTCAATAAGTGGAACATCACGTTCAGCCAGAAGATTCACAAGCTCGCGCTTTTTTTCTTCGGGCATTAAGCAACCAAGGGGGTTGCTGATGTTGGGTGAGGCGAGCACGGCTTGAATGTCCATTGTTTCGAAAGCATCTTCTAGTGCATCTAGCTCCATGCCGGTTTTCGGATCAGTTTCAATTTCGAGGGCTAGTAATCCCATTTTTTCGATTAAGCGTAGTACTGAAAAATAAGTAGGTGTTTCGACGGCAATAATATCACCACGTTTGGCAACGGCCTGGATGCTTAATGAAAGTGCTTCGGTAGCACCCGAGGTAACAATAATATCATCAGCCGATACACTCGTATTGGTATTGGCATATTGCAGTGCAATTTGCTCACGTAGTTTTCGATCACCCGGTGGAAAACAGTAATCCATACACTTCTCTGGGTAGCGGCTGATAATGCTCCGCGTCGCCCGGGTGAGAGATTTAACTGGCATGAACTCCATTGAGGGTTTTGATGTGCCAAAAGGAACAATACGTGGATTGTTAGCACTGATAAAAATTTCTTCAAACAGATCGCCGAATTTAACTTTGCGTGGCTTGCCCGCAGGGCTGGTTTTTTTCGCAATGCTGTTATTTGGGTTAACTGTATTATTAATGAAAAAGCCAGACTGAGGTTTAGCATTAAGCACGCCTTGGTCTTCAAGGCTAAGGTAAGCTTGAGATATGGTGGAAATACTAACGCCGAGTTGTTTGCTTAATATCCGCAGAGAAGGGGCCTTATCGCCAGGTTTTAATTCACCTTTTTCGATTAATCCGCTAATATGTCGGGATACTTGGTCGTACTTGAACGAGTTGGATTTAGAAGGTAAAACTGCCATGGTTTTTAGATAACTGTATTGGTCAAATTAAATGAAAAGTGTAACTGTTATTGTAACAGTTAAAGCACTATTATTTAACTCTGATCGAAGCGCAAGCAAAAAATTTTAAATCATCTCAAAAACAGAGTTGATTAACAGGAAGCGACACAAACTGTTACTTTCTGCAAGCTACAAGTTAAAGCCCTTTCCTCCTCCTCAGGTTTTGACTTTTTAACCCTCTGATTGTAAGATTAGAGGGTTTTTTTTGCCTAAAATTTACCTAAAATAGTTAGGTAAGACTTAATCCTACCGCCCTGCCTTTTCTCTTTGCTCTAATAATCCAGTCAGCCAATCTGGATCCATTTCAGGAACTGAAGACAGCAGCAAATTAGTATAATCTAGAAATGGCGGGGAAAGGATTTCACTTTTCATGCCTTGTTCTACCACTTTGCCCTGAAACATGACGACGATTTGATCTGAAATAGCCTTAACTGTAGCAATATCGTGGGTAATGAAGACATAGGTAATGCCAAGTTCTTTTTGTAAGCGAAGCAACAAGCTTAATATGCCTTTTTGCACGATTTGGTCGAGCGCTGAGGTGACTTCATCGCAAATGATGACCTCGGGTTCGGCTGCGAGGGCGCGTGCGATACAAACGCGTTGTTTCTGTCCTCCGGACATTTCGGCTGGTAGGCGATCAATAAAACTTTCATCGAGTTCAATCAGTTTAAGTAGCTCGATTAAACGATCATCGAGTGCTTTGCCTTTTAAACCCAGGTAAAACTCAAGTGGCCGACCAATCACATCGCGTACAGTATGACGTGGGTTCATAGCCGTATCAGCCGACTGATAAATCATTTGAATTTTTTTGAGCTGTTCGACACTACGGTCTTTGAGCATCGGTGGTAGTGGTTTTCCGTTAAACAGAATTTTGCCCTTTGACGGCGGGAGTAGGCCTGTTATTACACGCGCAGCGGTCGATTTTCCTGAGCCCGATTCACCAACAATAGCAATAGTCTGACCACGCGGAATGTCGATTGAAACATTATCGAGTACTTTAACGCCTCCACCGTATGCTGCGTCAACACGATCTACCTTGAGCACAATGTCTTTTGATACTGCTTCTTCTTTCTCAATCGAGCGAACTGACCAGAGAGACTTTGTGTATTCTTTTTCAGGGTGAGACAACATGGTACGAGTATCGGCATTCTCAACCGTTTCACCATATCTCAATACTTTAATGACATCCGCCATTTGCGCAACCACAGCAAGATCATGCGTAATGTAAATTGCGGCAGTGTTGTACTTTTCAACGATCAAGCGCATCGATGCAAGCACTTCAACCTGAGTGGTGACGTCCAATGCGGTGGTTGGTTCGTCAAAGATAATTAAGTCTGGTCGTGACGACATGGCCATTGCGGTCATTATCCGTTGTAACTGTCCCCCTGAAACCTGGTGAGGATAACGTTCACCAATAGAATTTGGCTGCGGTAACTGAAGATCTGCAAACAGTTGTATTGCGTCTGCTCTAGCTTCTTCCTCAGAGCTAATGCCGTGACTTAGACAGGCTTCTATCGTCTGGTCAATTAGTTTATGTGCCGGGTTAAATGCTGCAGCGGCCGATTGCGCGACATAAGCAATTCGTGATCCACGTAATTCTCTTCGCTCTGCCTCTGTTGCGGCGATTAAATCGATACCATCAAAGTTGATTGTACCGCCGCGTATTTCACAACCAGGTCGAGCAAAGCCCATTGATGCGAGGCCAAGTGTTGACTTACCGGCACCCGATTCACCAATGATTCCCATGACTTCCCCGCGCCTCAGGACTAAGTCTGCACCTTTAATAATAGGGTGCCATTTGTCGTCGCTATAACCGTCAATAACAATGCCGCGCATTTCCAACAGGACATCACCTTTCTGGCCTTTATTTTGAGTGCTCATGCTTTATATACCTCAGTCCTTTAAGCCACTGGTTCTATGCAAGAACCAGTCAACAACGAAGTTAACAGCAACGGTAAGTAACGCAATGGCTGCGGCTGGTAACATAGGAGTTAATGCGGCAGTAATATCATATTCTGCAAACTGAATTAGTCCCGCTGTTTCTCTCACCATTGACCCCCAGTCTGCAGTAGGAGGCTGAATGCCAACACCGAGAAAAGAAAGTGCTGCAATGGTTAAGAATACAAAGCAGAAGCGTAAACCAAATTCGGCCACTAGTGGAGGCAAGATATTGGGCAGAATTTCCTTACGCATGATCCAGCCTAAACCTTCACCACGAAGTTTTGCTGCTTCGACATAATCCATTACCACAACATTGAGTGCGACTGCGCGAGTGATGCGAAAAACTCGTGTTGAGTCAAGTACTGCAATAATAAAGATTATATTAATTAACGTTGATCCAAATATGGATAGCAGCATGAGTGCGAATATTAAGCTGGGGATCGCCATTAGAACGTCAACCGAGCGACTCAGCAGATGATCCAACCAATTTTGACTGATCGCGGCAGCTAATCCTAACGAGCAACCAATTAAAAAGGCAAGGAAAGTTGTGGTAACCGCAATGCCAATTGTATTTCGAGCGCCATAAATTAATCTTGAAAGGATATCTCTACCTAATTGGTCAGTGCCAAATAAAAAATCACCACCCCAGGGAGCATAAGCCATATCAAAAATTTCAGCTTCGCCATAGGGCGCCAAAAAAGGCGCAAAAATACCGACAGTCAGATAAAAAGTTATAACTATCAATCCAAATATTGCAGTGGGAGGTGCGGTCTTAAGTCCACGCCAGATATTTTCTAACAGCGTTCTGCGTGATTTTATTTGACTGACTTCGTCAGCTGCTGAATAACCTTGATCTTTACTACTCATTATTCAGCTCCTTATCGAGGGTGTAATAGACGTGGATTGGTCGCTATCGATATGATGTCGGCAAGCAAATTGAGCAAAATATAAGTTGCCGCAAATATGATGGCACACCCTTGAACAACGGGAACGTCACGCGAGGTTACCGCATCGACCATGAGCTGGCCTACACCGGGATAAACAAAAACAACTTCAACAACAACGACGCCAACCACCAAATAGGCTAGGTTGAAAGCGATGACGTTGACAATTGGCGCCCAAGCATTGGGTAATGCATGTTTAATAATAATTTGAGATTTTGATATTCCCTTAAGTTCAGCCATTTCAATATAAGGGCTTGCCATTAAATTGATGATAGCAGCTCGTGTCATTCTCATCATATGGGCAACAATAACCAAAGTGAGGGTGATCGCAGGCAGCGCTGACAAATATGCTTGCTCTAGAAAGGTGGCATCCTGAGAAATATTGGCCAACGAAGGAAATACTTTGAAAAACGATGAAAAGATGAGTATTAGGATGTAAGCAACAAAAAACTCTGGGAATGAGATCGTTGTTAAAGTAATTCCATTCACCATACGGTCATAAATAGAGTTGCGGTAAAGTGCGGTGGTAATACCTAAGAATAGTGCCAGCGGCACTGCAATGAGGGCTGCCATTGATGCCAGAAAGAGTGTGTTCTCTAATCGGGGTCCAATCAGTTCAACCACTGCACGAGATCGATCTCCACCAGTCGATGCACCTCGGCCTGAAAAAGAATTGCCCATGTCACCCGTCATGACGCCACCGAGCCAATCTAGATAGCGTTCGTGGAGCGGAAGGTCTAAGCCTAGCTCTGCACGGAATGCGGCGACTGTTTCGGGTAATGCTGCCTGACCTAGTACCGCTTCACCAAAGTCGCCAGGTAAAAATTCAATCGAACTAAAGATAATCATCGAAACAACAATCAGGGTGACGAAGCCGAGTCCTAATCGTTGTAGGATAGTCTTTGTAACTGGATGCATATAAAAACTCCCTTAATAGTAGGTGTGAAGTTCACTTTTATTATATAAAACCCATAAAACCGATTATTCTATTAAAAGCCAATTAAATTTATTTGGGGCAGCCATCAGTTCTGAAAAGAGCTGAGATATTTATTATTATTAAAAACCGTTTTGAAGCGCCTTATGTCCTTTAAGTTTTAACATAGTTAGAGGTGTGGTGGCAATCTTGTTGTTGTTTTATTAAGATAGGATAATCTTTTTTCTCGGCAGAATAGTATTGCAAATTCGGGCTAAAATGATGATTTTGGCTTGGTGTCTGCTACGGCAATGTATAAATTTATAGGCTATAAATTATTAAAAAATTAAATTCAAACTCGATTCTTTCGCGATTGTAAAGTACCAGAGTGTGGCTTTGGCTTCACGCAAAGTGAAGTGACTTTGTCAGATGACGCAGTCCAACGATGCCTTCTAGGGCAAAAACAATATAGATAGCCTCATTCTGAATATATTTTTGCGAAAATTTACTTTTTCAAGGATAATATTATTACTTTTTAAGCCCCCCTCATATCATGTGGAGTTAATCCGTGAGTTCTGCACAAAACGAAACTTTTTCGCCGCGTAACCTGTCTGTTTTTGGTGCGTTATTGTTTACCGCTTTAATATTAGGTGAAGTGGTATTTTCTCGTCATGGGAATGACGATGTTACTGTTGGAGTGGGCACGGTTGAGGATATCGCCATGCGTTTAACTCCCGTAGTGACAATTGATGGCATTATGGCGGGTGTCACGGTTCGCTCTAGTGATGACTCCGCTGAAAAATCGCCAATGCAGTTATATGCGGGGGCTTGTCAAGGTTGTCACGCATCGGGTGTTGCTGGCGCACCCAAGTTTGGTGACAAAGTGGCATGGCAAAATCGTCTTGGTGACGGCATTGATGCCATTGTTACCTCTGCCATTAATGGTAAGGGTGCCATGCCGGCAAATGGAGCTTCAACCTACTCTAAAGAACAAATTTATTCAGTGGTCGAGTTTATGTTGGCTGAATCAGGACTATAATTATATTGTGGTGAATATTTTAAAATGACCATAAAGATGCGAAGCTAGCCTTCGCTTTTTTATGGCCAGGATAAAGGGTATAAGAGATTAGGCTAGGCCAACCTAATTTGGTCAACTACACTTGTTCTAATAATCAGTCGACAATGGAGTGGCAGGCATGAGCAGCTTAAAGCAATCAGTGTTTAATCAATTTAGCGACTTGAGTGCTCGACTTAATCTTGACTCGGGAGATGCTTGGCAAGTTCATGACCAAGCACTTGGCATGAAACAAGCTGGGGAAGATGTGGTCTTGCTTTCAATTGGTGATCCTGATTTCCGCACGCCTGAACCCATTGTCGATAATGCCATTAGCCATATGCGGGTTGGACGCACACATTATTCGCCTGCCTTAGGCGAACTTAACTTGCGTCGAGCCGTAGCTGATTATGAATCTCGGATATCACCGCTTGCCTGCAGCGAAAACGAAGTCTCTATCTATCCCGGTGTTACTTCGGCTATTTATAGTGTCATGAGCTGCCTGCTAAATGCTGGCGATGAAATTCTAATTGTGGACCCGCTCTATGTTGGGTACACCCCCATACTAGCCGCATTAGACTTGAAGGTGTCTGTCGTATTAGCGTCACCTGAGCATAACTTTGAACCACAACTAAACGACTTTATATCGACAATCACTGACGATACGCGGGTCGTGTTTATCAATACACCCGGTAACCCTACCGGTGCGATTATTCCACTTGAAACATTACAAGCGCTGGCGAGTTATTGTTTCGAAAAAGATATATGGTTGGTGTGTGACGAAGTCTATTCGATGTTTACCTATGAAAAGTCACATATCTCATTGCGTACGGCGGCCCAACAGCTTGAAAATGTGGTTGTTATTGATGGTTTGTCCAAGTCACACGCAATGAGTGGCTGGCGGGTTGGCTGGGTCGTGGCACCGGCTGAATTAACCCAGCACTTGGGTCGTTTTTCTGCCATGTCTATATTTGGCTGCCCTCAATTTATTCAGGATGCTGCCGCTTTTGCGCTTAACAATGACGAATATTACGTGCGTGAAATGTGCGCTCAATACCAAAAACGTAGAGATTTGGTTTGTGCGAGATTGGCGCAAATGCCTGGGGTGAAATACCTCAAGCCAGAATCTGGCATGTTTATCATGGTCGACATTAGTCATGTTTATAAAGATGATAAAGAGTTCGCACAGAAACTGCTTAATGCTGAAAAACTATCAGTATTACCCGGCAGCGCTTTTGGGGCCGGCACTACTGGGCATATTAGGCTCTCTTTAGTTCAGCCAGACAATATTTTGACCGAGGGTTGCAATCGGCTGCAACGGTTTTTACAAGCGTGTCTCTCAGATCAATAGTCAGATTGATCATACTTAAATCAGTAATGACTAAATTAATAAGAAATAAACAAAGGAAAGCATGATGGCGACTTGTGGTGAAGTATTAGTCAAGATTTTACAAAACTATGGAATTGACACTATTTTTGGTATTCCTGGCGTTCACACGGTCGAGCTTTATCGAGGGCTGGAAGAAGTCTCGATCAGTCATGTCACCCCCAGACATGAACAGGGTGCAGGCTTTATGGCCGATGGCTATGCACGCTCCAGTGGCAAAGTCGCTGCCTGTTTTATTATAACGGGCCCTGGCATGACTAATATTGCGACAGCAATGGGTCAAGCGCTGGCCGACTCGATTCCAATGCTTGTTATTTCTTCGGTCAACTATACGCATCAACTTGGGCTTGGTGAAGGCCGACTGCACGAGATGCCCGCTCAACGAAATTTAGTGAGTGGTGTTTCGCGATTTAGTCATACTTTACTTCGAGCAGACGAGTTACCTATGATATTGGCGCGCGCGTTCGCAATTTTTAATAGCGAACGTCCAGGCCCGGTTCATATCGAAATCCCAATTGACGTGATTCAATCGTCTGCCGATCATTTGGACATTACGCCATTCGTACTACCCAGTCCCCCAGGTCCTTCTGCACAGGCGATTACTACCGCTGTTGACTGGCTGAAAAATGCTAAGCAACCGTTGATCGCTATTGGTGGTGGATCAGTTAGGGCGGCCAGTGAAATTAGAGCCTTAGCCGAAAAGTTAGGTGCGCCAGTCATTAATACAGTGAATGCTAAAGGTGTGCTGCCCTATAGCCACCCACTGGCTGTTGGTGGTTCGGGGTCTTGCCCTGCTGTGCGAGAGGCCTTGCAGTCAGCCGATGTTGTATTGGCCATAGGCACCGAGTTTGGCGAGACCGACTACGACTATTTTTTTGAGGGTGGTGTTGAGATTAAAGGCAGGTTGATCCGTATTGATATTGATAGTAGTCAGCTCACCCGCAATATCAGGTCTGATTTAGCGATCTGCAGCGATGCAACTCAGGCATTACAGGCATTGAATCGATCGATTGACGGATTAACTGCTGATGGCAGTGGAGTAACGAGAGCTGCAAAAATACGCAAAGAATTACAGGCCTCACGACAGTCTGGCTACGACAAATTCTTCGAAGCAATTCAGTTGGCCTTACCCGAAGTGATTATCATAGGTGACTCGACCCAGCCCGTATATTACGCATGGTTGCATTACGAAACTGAAAAGCCACGGCGTTATTTTCATTCAGCATCAGGATTTGGCACGCTAGGTTACGCTATTCCTGCAGCGCTTGGGGCAAAGCTAGCAATGCCGGATAATCCGGTCATTGGCTTAATTGGTGATGGTGCTGCTCAATTTACCATTGGTGAAATGGCGGCAGCGGTCGAAGCGAAGCTCCCGGTGATTTTTTTGATATGGAATAACAATGGTTATGGTGAGATAAAACACTTTATGGCCGAAGGTGGTATTCCTCAAATTGGGGTTGATATTTATACGCCTGATTTTATCGGGTTAGGAAAAGCATTTGGATGTCATGCCGTTGTTGCGAATGATCTCAACCAATTGCAACAAGAGTTAGTTACAGCCGCTGCACGTCAATTACCGACGGTGATTGAAGTGAAGCAGCATGACTTTGTCGATATTTAGATACCTTCTATTGGTTATTGCCGCTTATCCTGTTGTCGATAAGAAATTGCTTCCAGCAAATGCATTTGTTGAATATTTTTTTCATCGACCATGTCGGCAATGGTGCGCGCCAGTTTGAGTAGTTTGTGATAGCTGCGTGCGGTCAGTTTGAGTTTGTCGATGGCGGTCATCAGTATCTTTTCTGATATCAGGTCCAGTTGACAAAAAGCATCGATTTGATGGTTGGTTAATCGTGAATTGAGACAGTTTTGTCGTTCTAATTGCCTCGCCCTAGTTTGTGTAACCCGCATTCTTACAACATCGCTTGCTTCTTGCTTTACCTGTTTTCGATTTAATAGTTCGTGGCTTTCGAGCCGAGGCAATTCTATTTGAATATCAATACGATCCATTAAGGGAGCAGACAACTTATTGCGATATCGATTGAGTTGCTCGGCGCTGCAATCACAGTTCACAATCGAATCACATCCCCTAGGACAGGGGTTCATTGCGGCGACTAATTGAAACTGCGCTGGGAACTCTGCCTGACGTGCTGCACGAGAAATATGGATTTTTCCAGTTTCAAGTGGCTCGCGTAATACCTCTATAGATTTACGATCAAATTCAGTCAATTCATCAAGAAATAAAACGCCATTATGAGCGAGCGAAATTTCACCAGGTTTCGGATTACTGCCACCCCCCACCAATGCAACACCTGAGACCGTATGGTGTGGAGACTGAAATGGACGCTGCAACCAATTGGCGGCATTCACTGGTTTGTGACTAATCGAACGAATGCTGGCACTGCTCATAGCCTCGGTTTCTGACATCAATGGCAAAATGGTGTTCAGCCTCTGCGCTAGCATACTTTTACCCGTTCCTGGCGGACCCATCATTATCATGTGGTGAGCTCCGCTAGCTGCAATTTCGAGCGCGCGCCGTGCTTCATATTGTCCATATACTTCGTCAAGATCACACTCGAACTGAGGTGTATATCTAAGGTCAGATGCCTCGAGTTGAGGTAAGGGGTGACCACCATTTAGGCTGCTACAGATTTGTGCTAGGGAATGGCTCGTGAAAATAGTCAGCCCCTCTATCAGCGATGCTTCTGGTTCATTTTGTTGCGGAATGATAACTTTTTTGTGTTGTTGTTTACTGGATATTAATGCCGGTAAAAGTCCTATCACTGGCCGGCATTCACCGCTTAACGCTAGCTCGCCATAGCAATCGAACTGATCTAAGGTAGATGCGTTGATTTGACTCGATGCAGCTAAAATCCCCAATGCAATGGCCAGATCATAACGACCGCCTTCTTTTGGCAAATCAGCCGGGGCTAGGTTTACGGTAATACGCCTTGCAGGAAATTCGAACCCAGAATTGATAATCGCTGACCGAACCCGATCGCGAGCCTCACGAACCGCAGCCTCTGGAAGACCAACCATAGTAAAAGCAGGCAAGCCGTTCGAAATGTGAACTTCGACATTCACTTCTGGGGCGTTAATCCCCTCTTGTGCGCGTGTCGATAGTTGGGTGAGTGACATGGATTCCTTTCCTCGTCGGGTTGTGCTTTATGAGTTAGACAGTGTTTTTTCCAATTGATCAAGTTTTGATTCTAACGCTTCTAGCTTTGCGCGGGTCCGTTGCAATACTCGCGATTGAATATCAAACTCTTCGCGACTGACAAAATCAAGCTGAGCAAGCTGTTGCTGGAGTAGTGTTTTTATCTGAGCTTCAAAATCAGATTTGACCTGTTGTAATCCTGAAGGTAATAACTGACCAATCTTATTGGAGAGTCGGTTGATGGTTTGATTGTCTATCATTGTGTTTCCTTTAAACCAAGTTAGTTTAAGTTTAACGATTTATACAGACGAAGCCTAGCGCTGTGATGTTCAGTACAGCATCGATTTGATATAATATAGGTATAGTTTATATCATCCCCTTTACTCAGTAGGCATTTTAATTATGTTGGTCCATATTTACCGAAGCAATCGAAAGCCGGATACTTACCTGTATTTAGCAGAGAAGGACGATTTCTCGATGGTGCCTGAAAGTTTGATGACTGTTTTTGGTGAACCCAAATTTAGTTTCAGTTTTCAGTTATCAGCACAGAAGAAGTTAATAAAAGAAGACACCAATACAGTACTCGAAAACCTTAAGGAGCAGGCTTATCACCTGCAATTAAGAAAGGATGTTTTGATCGAACAAATGCTGACAATGAAATCTGTGAATTAATATAGGCTTCGTTTTATATGAGTCACTAATGCCTTCAATCAAGTCATACTCAAATGAAGACATCATCACAGACAGCTATGCAGATGAATGGGGCCAGTACTGGTAAAATTTATTATTCAACAAGTTGGATAGCAACGGCCTGATTTGTAATGTTGTAAACCAAGGTTTTTAAATATTACTAGCCTCGCCTAAAATCGGTCCCTCAGTGCATAGTAACTCATACCCAGAACTAGCCCAGGCCAGCGCAACCAGTCTCCACCGGGGAAGCTGTGGGTGGGCAATTTTCCAAACAAGTCAAAATCTTCTGCTTCGCCAGCAATGGCGTTTGCGATTAATTTGCCGCCCATAGTAGCTGCAGCGACACCGTGACCAGAGTAACCCTGAGCGAAATAGGTATTATTTTTTCCAAGGCGACCAAAATGAGGCATACGGTTGAGAGTGACGGCTAATGTTCCACCCCACGCATAATCCACTGGGATGTTCGCGAGTTGGGGATAAATTTCAGTCATTGGCTTTCGAACGAATGATTCGATATCTTTAGGAAAATTGCTGCTGTAATTTTCACCGCCACCAAATAGTAAACGTTTGTCTGCTGACAGGCGAAAATAGTTGACGACAAAACGCGAATCAGCAAACGCGATGTCCTTAGGATTAATCTTTGCGACTGTTTCATCATCGAGGGGCTTGGTGGCGATGATAAAGTTATTAATGGGCATTATTTTGCCAGACAGTCGTTTGTCAAGCTTACCTAAATAACCATTGCAGGCGACCACGACCGAGGTTGCCTCTATGGTGCCTCGGTTGGTAACAACTCGATTGATCTTGCCTTCTTGAAAACTTTCCACAACGGTCGACTCATGAAGTATGGCACCGTTTTTTATAGCTGCTTGGGCGAGCCCGAGTGCATAGTTGAGTGGGTGTAAATGTGATGCACTGGTATCGAAACTGCCTCCAAAATAGGTGTCGCTTCCGACTAAATCAGCCATATCGCTTTTTTCGAGATATTGAATATCTTCGTACTGATATGTATGTTGCAAAAAGTCGACATACTTACGACTGTCATCGTCATAGCCTGGCTTATGATTAGGATGCGCTATCCCAGGTTTCAGGTCGCAATCGATGTCATGTTCTGCAATTAATTGTTTCGCCAATGCTTTTGCATCTTCAGCGAGTTCCCACATGCGCTTAGCGGCATCAGCACCCAGGCTTTTAGTGAGCTCTATTTGATCCTTTCGTTGACCACTGCCCAATTGCCCACCGTTTCGGCCTGACGCGCCCCAACCGATCTTTCGTGCTTCAAGTAATATTACTCGATAGCCACGTTTGGCAAGATGAAGTGCACAGGACAAGCCGGTATAGCCGCCTCCAATAATGCAAACGTCTGCCTGAGTTGATCCGTCTAGTGAGTCTAACTTTAAATGACTATTTTGGCTGGCGTGATAATAAGACTCAGGGTAGTCCTTAGTATCACTACGGTCTTGAGATAGCTTAAATGTCATGGTTGTTGCCAGTTATGGTTATTTTTAAGAGAGCCTAAACTTTAGACAGTAAATGCTCTCTTTCCCAAGGAGAGACTTGATTTAAGAAATCATCAAATTCCGTTTCTTTAACGGCTGTATACACCTTAATAAATTCTTCACCGAGGATATCATTTAATGCCGCGCAATCGGATAGACGGTTTAAAGCGCCGTACCAATCACGCGATACCTGTAAGGGCTCATCATAGGCATTACCGAGCAATGGCTTTGAAGGTTTTAAATTTTGTTTCATACCGATAAAACCACAGGCTAGGGATGCAGCAATTGCTATATATGGGTTAACATCTGCTGCTGACAGGCGGTTCTCAATTCGCATCGAGTTGGGCTTGTTGTCAGGAATCCTAAACCCAGTAGTGCGGTTATCGTAACCCCAATGAAAGTTAATTGGGGCAGCCATATCACGCACGATTCGGCGGTAAGAATTGACCGTGGGTGTCACCAGTGCCATCGCCTCAGGCTGGAATTTTTGCAAACCTGCAATATGTGATAGAAGTAAATCGTTAGGTTTTCCATCAGGGGTTGAAAATAAATTTTTGCCTGTTTCCATATCAACAATACTTTGATGAATATGCATCGCGTTGCCAGGTTGGCCTTCTAGTGGTTTAGCCATGAAGGTCGCGCATAAGCCATGAGCAAACGCAGCTTCACGAATAGTACGTTTGTATAAAAAGGTTTGGTCAGCTAGATCTAACGGGTCGCCATGTAAAAGATTGACTTCCATTTGAGCAATACCTTCTTCGTGAATCAGACCATCAATTTTTAAATTCTGAGCCATGCAGTACTGATCCAGCGTTTGATAAAGTGCTGAAAACTCGTGTAATGCCTCGAGACTGTAAGATTGACCTTCTTTTTCGGTTCGGCCAGTTCTATCAAAGGGCGCTATTAATGGTTGTGTTGGATCTGGGTTGGCCGCAACTAGATAAAATTCTAACTCAGGTGCGACAACTGGTTTCCAGCCTTCGGCATGGTAAAGGCCTAATACTTTGCGCAAAACATATCGCGGTGAGAAAGGAATGTGATTTCCCTCCTTGTCGACACAATCATGAATGATTTGTGCCGTTGGTGTCTTTGCCCAAGGTAAATGACGAATTGTTGTTGCGTCGGGTAGCAATAACATATCGTCATCACAGGGGAGTTTTTCTTTTATAAATTCCGGATAATGTCCATTGACGCCTTGCAAAAAGATTGATTGAGGCAGCCTTAACTCGGCACTCTCAATTAACTTTGAGGCGGGTACCACCTTGCCTCTGGCTGCACCGGCAAGGTCGGGTACGATACATTCGACATTGGCAATTCTGTTTTTTTTGATCCAATCTTTCATGGGTGGCTCAACTTTGTTTGGAATAGAGTATTGCAGACGACGAGATGTCTGAAGTCTGCTGGACTTTAAGGTGTCCAATCAGATTACGCAAGTAGATCACCTAACTAGTTCAGCTAAGTCTGATAGGCTCCTAGTTATCAGACAATTGTTCTTCTAGCTTACGTTGTTTTTGTTGACGCAGCATCAACCAGCCTGCGAGTAAAACAGCAATCGCGACGACAACAATAATAATAGTGCCAAGCGCATTGATTTCAGGTGTAAGCCCGACCCGCACTCTAGAATATATCAGCATAGGTAGTGTTACAGAACCAGGGCCGGACACAAAGCTGGCGATAATTAGATCATCTAAAGACAAGGTGAATGCTAGTAACCAACCAGCCAACATACCAGGTATTAACAGTGGCAGGGTGATATCGATTAATACACGCAGTGGTTTTGCCCCCAAATCTTGAGCGGCCTCTTCAAGGTCCTGTGCCATACCAGCCAGTCGTGACTGAATGATAACGGCAACAAAAGCCATTGAAAAAGTGATGTGCGCGATAGTAATAGTGCTAAAACCGCGTTTTTCAGGCCAGCCAAATAGTTCACCCAATGTAATGAAAAGTAACAATAACGACAAGCCGGTGATGACTTCTGGCATGACCAATGGCGCAGTGATCATGCCAGTGAATAGTGTGTGGCCTCTGAATCGACCAAATCGAACCAAAGCAATACCAGCGAGTGTTCCGAGTATTGTTGCAAATGTTGCGCTAATCGAAGCGATTTTTAAACTCAGTATTACTGATGCCCACACTTCTTCGCTTTCAAACAGAGTGGTATACCAACGAGTCGAAAACCCACCCCACACAGGCACAATCTTCGAGTAGTTAAATGAATAAAAAACTAGCATAAACATTGGGATATAAAGAAATGCCATGCCAAAACAAAGCATCGTAACTAAGAATGGTGAGCGTTTTGAATTATTACTCATTGCTTAGCCTCCACGACCTGTGCCTGGATACGCTGGTAAAGCATCATCGGCAATACGAGTACAAGTAACAACGCAATGGCGACCGCCGAAGCGACAGGCCAGTCGAAATTGGATGTGAATTCACTATATAAAACTCGACCTATCATCAATACATTGCCACCACCGAGCAAATCGGGAATAACGTATTCGCCCGTCGCGGGAATAAACACCAGCAGCGAGCCTGCGATGATGCCTGGTATAGTTAAAGGTAAGGTCACGGTTATGAAAGTCATAGCTGGTTTTGCACCTAGATCGGATGCAGCTTCGAGTAAGGTGAAATCGAGCTTTTCCATATTGGCGTATAGCGGCAAGATCATAAATGGCAGATAGGTATAAACAATGCCAACAAAGACTGCGAACTCGGTGTATAGCAAAGGAATATAGTTATCGATAATGCCTAAGTATATAAGCAAGTCATTAATAGTACCCTGGTCAGCCAGTAGCCCCATCCATGCGTAAACCCGCAGTAAAAATGAGGTCCAAAACGGCAGGATAATCATCAGTAATAAAATGTTTTTAGTGGTTTGAGGTGCTCTTACGATGGCGTAGGCAATGGGGTAACCCAGCAATAAACAAATGAAGGTGGATATGCCTGCAATACGAATAGAATTGTAATAAGTATAAATGTATAGATCATCTTCTAAAAGGTAAGCAAAATTATCAAATACGATCTTTACTTGCATGATTCCCTCATCAAGCCAGGAAATCATCGGTAGATAGGGTGGGCTGGCAATAGTCGCTTCTGATAGGCTGATTTTTAAAACAATAAAAAAGGGTGCGAGGAAGAACAGTAATAGCCAGAAAAAAGGAATGAAAACAATAACGCTTTTCCAGTTTTTCTGTAATTTATTGGCTAATTGATGCCATAAACTAGCTCGGGACAATTTATGGCTGTTAGTATTGATGCCGGCTAAAGAACTGTTTTGATCGCTCATTTTGTTAGTACTGCCGCACTTGAATCATCCCAACTTAAAAATACTTCGTCATCCCAGTTAAAGGCATGAGCGCCATCTTTGGGTCGAATTTGATTGGGGGACGTCACTTCAATGTTAGTTTCACCATCAACTGTTACGTGATAGGTAGAGAGCCTGCCAAGATAACCAATATTGGACACAATGCCCTTCAATTGATTGGGTGCTTTGGTGTCGGGTGGAGTATTCGATAGTTTTATTTTTTCAGGGCGGACAGAAACCCAAACCTTTGTGCCTTCTGGGACTGATGATCCATGATCGATTAGAATGTCACACTCGGGGTTTGTAGCTCTCACAGTCACTTGATCGGGGCTATTTTTTGTAATTCTGCCTTCAAAAATATTAGTGTTGCCGATAAAGCTGGCAATTAATCTGGATTCGGGAAATTCATAAATTTCGGTTGGTGTGCCTGTCTGCACGAATCGTCCTGCATCCATTACTGCGATGCGAGTCGACAGCGTCATAGCTTCTTCTTGATCGTGTGTAACAACAACGAAGGTAATGCCCAATTCATCTTGAATGTTCATTAACTCGAATTGAGTTTGCTCCCGAAGACGTTTATCAAGCGCGCCCAGCGGTTCGTCGAGTAATAATACTTTCGGCTGTTTGACCAATGACCTTGCGAGTGCAACTCGTTGTCTCTGACCGCCCGATAATTGGTGTGGCATACGCTTACTGAACTGGCTAAGCTCGACCATTTCAAGCATGTCGTCGACTCGTTTTTTGACTTCGTGCTTGTCGATATCATCACGGTTTAAACCGTAGGCAACATTTTTTTCAACAGACATGTGTGGAAATAGGGCATAAGACTGGAACATCATATTGACGGGTCGCTGGTAAGGTGGCACGTCCGTCATGTCGACATCATCAATAAATATTCGCCCTGCGCTGGGTGTTTCGAAGCCTGCTAATATTCGCAGTAACGTTGTTTTACCACAACCTGAGCCACCTAATAAGGAAAACAACTCACCTTTATAAATGTCCAGATCAATATTATCGACGGCAACAAAATCATCGAACTTTTTGGTAATCCCCTCTATCTTTATAAAAGGTTTAGCTTCAGGGTCCATCCAGCGGCGATCAACGTAATTATCTTTTTGAGTCATTTTGGGCGATCCAGTTAGTGATCCAGTCAAACAAAATAAGGTATGTGTAATTGATATATGATAAGAGCCAATCACCCCAGTTTTTACAGACCTTATCCACTGATATAATCAGGGGATAAGGTGTTAGTTCCCACTAATTACTTTAAATTCCGGACTTGAAGCTGGTCCACGTTCTGGTGCGAATGCGTTCAATTTTCGGTGGTAATGGCTTCGCCGTGTACATTTTTGACACCTGCTCGTCGCTAGGGTAGACGGCTGAACTGCTAGTGACGGCTTTGTCAATTAATGGAACCGCGTCTGCATTAGCTGTCGCGTACCAGAGATAGTTACTGTCCGCAGCTGCCACTTCTGGACGCATCATGTAGTTCAAAAATAAATGTGCATTTTCAATATTTTTAGCATCGCTCGGAATAACCCAGCCATCTAACCACAAGTTTGCTGCTCCCTTTCCTGGGGGCAGGAAAAAGTCGAGTATGACTCCAGTTTTAGCTTCTTCAGCACCCGACATAGCGAGCAATCCATCAGGGCCCCATGTAACGGCAACACAGAATTCCTTTTGTGGCATTCTTTGGTAAGCGTAGTTATCAAATGTTTTGATATATGGGCGAATCTGTTTCAACAAAATTTCTGCTTCTTGGTAGTCAGATTTTTTGGTTGATGATGGGTCGAGACCTAAATAGGCAAGTGCCATTGGAATTATATCGCCCGGCGAATCAAGAAATGCGACGCCACATTTTGATATTTCCTTCATGTGAATCGGGTTAAAGATCATATCCATTGTACCGATCGGCGCGTCAGGATAGGTTTCTTTTACCAGTGCTTCATTATAGGTAATACCGTGTGTACCCCACATGTAAGGCACAATATGCTGATTGTCTGGATCCCAATCGCTACTTATTTGAGTCATGACCTCGGGGCGCATGTGTTTGAAATTGGGTAGTTTTGATTTATCTAATTTTTGCAAAATGCCAGCTGGAATTAATCGGGCTATGTTTGATGATGAATGAGAAACCACGTCATACCCTGAGCTACCTGCAAGTAATTTAGCATCGACAGATTCTACTGAATCGTAGGCATCATAGGTTACTTTGATGTCGAACTCTTTTTCAAAATTCGAAATTGTATCTTCACCGATGTATTCACCCCAGTTAGTGACGTTTAATACGCCTGCTGCGGATACGGCGGTTGATCCCATTATTAATACAGCAGCTGTAATGCTGGCCACTGTTCCAGCTTTAGTTAATTTGTAATTTGTCAGTCTAGGTTTCGTCATTACTTCCTCCCGGAGTAGTTTTAGATTTATCGTTCTGTATGTATTGCCCTGGTTCATTTTATTACACTTTAAGCCGTATCAGGTATGAACTCCCTAATATTGGGTATTTTTTGACAATATCATATTGTGAAAATGTTTGTCATCGTAATTGAAAGCAATAAAATTGCCTGCCAAAGTAAGAATTACTGTGATCACAAATTATTGATTTGTCAATTCGAATTTGATTCTTTTGTGCTAATCTATGCCCAGATAAACGACCATGCAACAAAGTCGGGCTTTATTATAGTGATCACAAATTAACGCTTATTCTCTAATTTTTCAATTTCATTGCATCTTTCAGGGTAAATTAGTTGAAGCAATTTGAATACGGTCGAAACGGCCTCCCTTTGCTTTAATCCTGGTGAACCAATTAGAAACTCTTGCCAAAGTCCACTAATCATACTTTCGATGCTGAGTGCAGCTACATGCGCACTCAGAGTCGAAGCTTCGCTGGTTTCAAGTATTTGACACTGCTTTAGTAAATAACTGGAATAGGCGATGTCCTGTTTACCGCACAGATCCTTATAAAGCAGACGAGACCGAGAATCGCTCCAAAAAGAATACCAGACACCCACCAGTTTTGGAGTACAAATTGTGGTAGAAAATACCGCCTTGATGAGCGCGCACAATCTAGCCAATGGCTCAGCCTCAACACTGTTGTAAGCACTTTTCCAGCAGTTGCTGTAATCGTCACTTAGTCGTCGTAGTGTTTGTTCTAGCAGCATGTCTTTGGTTTGAAAATGAAAAACCACAATGCCCTGTGAAACGCCTGCATGTTTGGCAATGCTGGCCATGGTTGTTTGAGAGAGACCCAATTTCTCAATGCAATCAATAGTTGAGCTTATCAGCTGGCGCTTTCGAAATTCGCTTTTAACCGCGCTATTTCTACTGGGCAAGTTCTTTTCAGTTAGCTGAATTAATGTCTTATTGATCTAATCGGCCAAAGGCTATGTTGACTAATACTCTACGGCTAACTGAGTGTTTAGTCAACAGTATGGCTTAAGTTAATGAAAAGATTGGATAATAAATCAATATAATTAGAACGTTAATTTCATAACTTACTGCTTGGTTAAGAGTGAGGCGTATGTCAGTTAGAACTGACGATTTAAAACAACGTGATAATCAGTTTATTCATCCCTGGGATGACATTGTTAAAATTGGCACAAATAGCCGTACTGTTGTCGAAAAAGGTGAGGGTGTTTATGTCACCGATAGCGATGGCAAACGCTTACTCGATGGT
>Ga0208413_1000078_pt1 | contig 83397 bp, 78 predicted proteins | sample AntAceMetag02UKD_FD_184761 | JGI IMG/M metagenome (GOLD analysis project Ga0208413, IMG submission 184761) | Saline lake microbial communities from Ace Lake, Antarctica - Antarctic Ace Lake Metagenome 02UKD (SPAdes) (version 2) | ecosystem: Environmental > Aquatic > Non-marine Saline and...
GCGAGCGGGTGCGTTTGGTTTGCTTTGTGGTCGGCCCCGGTTACTGTCTTGTGCCGGCCTTTGGTGCTTTTACAGGCGGGCACGAATACGCACAAAGCCGCCATGAAACCCTCTACGCGATCGCACAGGATCGGGTTTTTGCGGTGCCGTTTTAGCGGGCATCTCAGCGGGCATCTCAGCGGGCATCTCAGCGGGCATCTCAGCGTGCGTCTCAACGTGCATCTTAACTTGCATCCCAACGCCGCCAGGCTTGGCCTTGATCGCTATGCCAAGATTGCTTTTGCGTGGTTTCGCCCGCCGTATCAAAGCTGTGTTCACTGACCCATTGGCTGCCATCTCGATGGCGCAGTAAAACAGTGGTGCAGCGCGTGCCGTAGGTGGGACTGACAATAAACGGTCTGGCCAGCAAGCGCTCACGGCTGATGTCGAGCCCGGTCTGCGGCAACGCCGCATCAGGCACAGGCGACTGGTCCCACAAGACTGCCATCAATGCCGCGGCGTCTGATGCCTTGTCATTGGCGAGTAGGGCCGCGATTGCCGCCGTGCTCTTCTGAGTTTTAGGCCATGGCGTATCCAACAAGGCATTGGATAAGCCATGGATACCGGGTGTGATGGGGGCTAAAAAGGGCTGGATTTGATTACTTGCCCAATAAAGCAATTGCCCATCGTCGACCACCAAGTTAAAGCCGTTATAGGCCTGTGCGGTGGATTCAATCTGTTGCAAGAAGGCTGGTGCGCTGAGCGAGGCGGCCAGAAAGGCTTGCACTAATTGGCCTCGCGATGGCGCGTCAATTTTTTGTTGACCAGGATGGCGATAGTTGGTTAACAGCGCCACTCGACCCGTGGTGGTTACCCCGAGCCACGTGCCGCCTGCCTGTAAATCGCGACCCGCCAACAGCGCAGGGGCGTCTGTCCAGGGTTGCATCACTGCGGTAGGGCGGTCGTGAAATTCGTCGCGGTTTGCCACAACGATCAATGGCCAGTCAGCCGATACACCAGCGGCCAGAACGGCTAAGCACATGGCGCTACTCCTTTACGCTTACGCGCTGAGTGTTTTTTTGTGCGCGCCGGTAATTGACCACTGAAATGCCCACAATGACGAGCGCGGCACCCATTACAAACGTTCCATCCATGGGATCACCCAACAGCAAGACGCCAAATGTAACCCCAAAAATGGGACTCAAAAACGTAAATGACGCCAGTCGTGAAGCCAAGTAGTGCGTTAATAACCAAAACCACACCAAGAGGGTAAAAAAGGAAATGACCACGCCTTGCGCGGCCACCGACCAGATAACCGCTGGCGTCCAGTTCACCGATAACTGATCGGTCAATGCACTGACTACCAAAAGACAAATGAAGGCCATAAACAACTGGTAAAGGGTTGTTTGGGCGGCTGGAATTTGATTGAGCTTGCTGTATCGAAGCACCACGGTGGTTAACCCCCACAATAAGCCGGCGATCAAGCCTAAAAAATCGCCATAAAGCACATCGGTATCAATCGTTGGCTGGGCAAACCCACCAAAAAATGCAATCGCAATGCCTGTAAAACAGAGCAAAATGCCTGCCCACTGTACCCGTGACAACCGTTCGCTAGGCACCATGACATGCAGGCCGAGCGCGGTAAAAATAGGCGAGGTAAACAGAAACACGGCCATATGAGAGGCCGTGGTGTAGCGCAAACCCTCACCAATGAATAGAAATTCAGCCGCAAACAAGCTGCCAGCAAGCAGGCCGGCTTGCCACGGGCCCTTGTGTAGGGCGAATGAAATACCTTGGCGCCACATGAAAATAGCAATCAAAACCATCCCAATGCCTGAGCGCAATGAAATTTGCAGGGTGGGCGCGATATCGTCGGCCACCCATTTAATCATCGACTGTTGTCCGCCCCACAAGACGCACAGCAACAACATCACCGAAATGGCGCGAGCATCTAAGGGCAGGCGGGTGGGGTTCGTCATTTTGTTTTTAAGTGGGTACCAGACGGCATGTGAGATGACGGCCCGTATTTGAACATTGGTTGGGAGACGCAAAGATTGTCACACACAGCGAAGGCTACCACCACCACCAAACGAGCAAACCGCTACACTGTATGTTCTATCCGTTTGACGTCTTTTAGTTGCCTCATCTATGCCTGACAAAGCGCCGCCCATGGCTAACACCGCCAACACAACCTCAGCCACAAACACAGCCACAAGCACAGCGCCTACCGAGTCGCACTCGCTTGCTAAATGGCTGCATTATCTTGAACAGCTGCATCCCAAATCCATTGAGTTGGGATTAGAAAGGGTGCGGTTGGTTGCCAATAAATTACCCCTTGAAGCCAAAGCGCTTAAATATGTGGTTGCTGGCACCAATGGCAAAGGGTCAACCTGTGCCATGTTGGAGGCCATACTGTCGGCCTCGGGGTATCGGGTGGGCATGTATACCTCGCCACACCTGATCGACTTCAATGAAAGGGCACAAATTAATGGCGAACCGGTCACCGATGCCCAGTTGATTCAAGCATTTGTGAAGGTGGAGCAAGCCAGGGGGGATGTTTCCCTCACGTATTTTGAGTTCACCACACTGGCCATCCTATTGCTGTTTGCAGAGCAAGCACTCGATGCTTGGGTGCTAGAAGTCGGTCTTGGGGGGCGTCTAGACGCGGTTAATTTGGTTGACGCGGATTGCGCGGTGCTCACGAGCATTGATCTGGACCACATGGAGTGGCTAGGCGATAGCCGTGAACAAATTGGTTGGGAAAAAGCCCATATATTTCGTTCCGGTAAACCAGCCATTTGTGCCGACCCCTCGCCACCGACCACCGTGCCTGAGTACGCCGCCGAAATAGGTGCCGATATCTGGTTATTTGGGCGCGACTTTAATTATTCGGGGGATCGCCAGCAATGGGGGTTTGCCGGCAGACAAGGCAGACGCAACGCGCTCGCTTACCCTGCTTTGCGAGGGGCCAATCAGTTGCTCAATGCGGCAGGGGCTTTAGCGGCTCTTGAAAGCACCCGTCATCTGTTGCCAGTGACGCAGCAAGCGGTGCGCCAAGGGCTGTTGCAGGCCGCCTTACCCGGCCGGTTTCAAATACTGCCGGGCCAGCCCGTCGTGATCCTAGACGTGGCGCATAACCCACACGCCGCGGCAGTTTTAGAGAAGAATCTCGGCAACATGGGTTTTCATCCTTTCACTTATGCCGTCTTTGGCATGATGGCGGACAAAGCCATCGAAGAGGTGATTGGCCACCTCGCCCCACGGATCGATCGTTGGTTTTGCAGTTCACTGCCCAGCTCGCGCGCGCTACCCGGTAAAGACCTGAAGGCAAGGGTAGAAACGGTGCTGTCGACGGTTAAAGTGGATCTAGACCCCGCGCCAACGGCTGACACCTATGAGAACCCGGAGGCCGCTTTTGAGGCGGCCTGCCAGCTAGCCAAACCGGATGATAGAATCGTGGTGTTCGGGTCATTTCTGACCGTCGCGGCTGTTTTGGCGAAGGTCAACCGTCGCTAAGTTAAGTTAAGTTAACTAAAGTTATTTATCTTAGCCATACCCTTTCATCCACAAGGTCAGGACATGGGTTTGTTTTCCAGAAAAGAATCGGGATCTGCTCGCCGCCAAGCGTCGAGACCGCGTCCCTCTGTGTCTAGCGAGGCCCAAGCCGCCACGCTGCGTGTTAAAGCCCGCCGCCGGCTGACCGGTGCTGTGGCTTTGGTTTTAGCCGTCGTGGTGGTTTTGCCGATGCTCCTGGATGGTGAGCCCAAGCCAATCCCGGCAGGCGTTGAGATCATTATTCCCAGTAAGAACTCTCCCTATGAGCCCATCACTGCGGCGTCTTCACAAGCCGAAGTCGGTGAGTCAACAGCTGGTGACTCAACGGCAGTGGATACAACATCACCAAGCCCGTCAAGCCCAACAACGCCAAACGATGTGGATCAATCAGTTTCACAAGCAACAACAGCGACCGCAGCGGGAGGCGCACCGCCCGTGACCGATGCCCCAGCGCAAAAGCCCAAGGCGAGTGACACGCCTGCTACCAAAGCAACAGAGAGCGCCGCCAGTGATGCCGCATCCTCAGCCAAACCCGCACCTGGCAATGAACCCAAACGCACCGATGACGGCAGCAGAGCGCTCGCCTTGCTTGCTGGTAAAGCCCCGGCCGTGAACGAGACCGAGTCATCGACGGGCCAGCTGATCGTTCAAATCGCCTCATATAGCGCCGAGGCGGATGCGAAATCTCAGCAAGAGAAACTCAAAACTGAGGGCGTTTCTAACGCATTTGTTGAAGAAAGTTTGATCGATGGTAAGACCATGTATCGACTGCGCGTTGGGCCGTTTGGTTCTCGCGAGGCAGCCCAAGCGGCACAGACAAGGTTGCGCACGCTTGGTTATAGCAACGGTTTTATTGCAACGCAGTGACCGCGTTTGACTTTATTTTGCTCGGCATCCTTGGCACCTCGGTGGCGCTTGGCGTATGGCGAGGGTTGATCAAAGAATTATTATCATTGGTGGCTTTTGGGCTGGCTTTTTTGGCTGCTATTTGGTGGGGTCCAGGAGTCTCAGATTGGGATTTGTTGCGCTGGGTCACGCACGACTACTTGAAACTCGGCATTGCCTACGCCACCTTGTTTGTGATGACGCTATTGGCAGTTGGTCTCTTGAATATGGCGTTAGGAGCCATGATTAAAAGCACGGGCTTGAGCCCTGCGGATCGTGGTTTGGGTGCTCTGTTTGGTTTGGTTAGAGGTGTTTTATTGCTGCTGGTGCTGGTGATCATTGCTGGCTACACACCGTTGGTGCAAGAAGCTTGGTGGAAAGACGCGATGTTTTCTGAGCAGATGGTCAATGTGATCCAACAAATCAAACAAAAGGTGCCAGTGCCCATGAATCAGTGGTTACCTTACTGAATCGATGACTGGGAACGACTCATGAATAATAGTCGCTAGTCCTTACCAATCAAAAATTTTTCAGGACGACAAGTCCGCTTCTCAGGATTGATTATGTGTGGAATTGTGGGTGTTGTAGGGCGCGGCTTGGTCAATCAATTGATCTATGACAGCCTACTGTTGCTTCAACACAGAGGGCAAGATGCCGCAGGCATCTCGACCTCTGAAGGCAATTTATTCAATATGTTCAAAGGACACGGACTGGTACGGGACGTGTTCCGTACGCGCAGCATGCGATCGCTGCCAGGATCGAGCGGTATCGGACAAGTCCGTTATCCAACGGCGGGCTCCAGCGAAAGCGCCGAAGAAGCCCAACCTTTTTACGTCAATGCACCCTTTGGCATCACCTTTGCGCACAACGGCAATCTAACGAACTGGTTGGAACTGCGTGAGTCTTTGTTCAGAGTGGATCAACGTCACATCAACACCAACTCCGACTCAGAAGTTTTGTTAAACGTGCTGGCGCACGAACTGCAGCGCGCTGCCAATGGTGTATCGCTCGACGAAGGCGCGATTTTCAAAGCCGTGACCGCCTTACACGCACGGGTTAAAGGCGCCTATGCCGTCGTGGCGCAGATATCAGGCTACGGTTTGCTCGCCTTTCGCGATCCCCACGGCATCCGTCCATTATGTCTAGGCCAGCTCGAAACAGGACAAGGCACTGAGTGGATGGTTGCCTCAGAATCGGTGGCCCTAGAAGGTTCAGGCTTCTCATTTGTGCGTGACGTCGATCCAGGCGAAGCCATCTTTATTTCTTTAGACGGTCAGTTGTCTAGCAAACGGTGTGGACCCGATGTCCCGTTCACGCCCTGTATATTCGAGTTTGTCTACTTTGCCAGACCAGACTCTGTGCTCAGTGGTGTTTCGGTTTATGGGTCGCGACTGCGCATGGGCGAATACTTGGCCGATAAGCTTGCACGTTCGATTCCGCTAGGCGATATTGACGTGGTGATGCCGGTGCCTGATTCCTCTCGGCCAGCCGCCATGCAATTGGCCTCGCGCTTGAACCTAGAATACCGAGAGGGCCTAATAAAGAATCGCTATGTGGGTCGAACCTTCATCATGCCAGGTCAAGCGGTTCGTAAAAAGTCGGTTCGACAAAAGCTCAACACCATCGGGTTGGAATTCAAAGGCAAAAATGTTTTGTTGGTAGATGACTCGATTGTGCGCGGGACCACGAGCCGTGAAATCGTTGAGATGGCTAGAGCAGCCGGCGCCAACAAGGTGTACATGGCTTCGGCGGCCCCACCCGTGCGCTATCAAAACGTCTATGGCATTGACATGCCCACTCAACAAGAGCTAATTGCAACGGGCCGTGATGATGAGGAAATCGCACGCATTATTGGTGCCGATACCCTGATTTATCAAGACATTGGGGATATGCAGAAAGCCGTGTCAGATTTGAACCCAGCCTTGACTCGCTTTGACGCCTCTTGTTTTACGGGGGAATATGTCACCGGCGACATCACGCCAGAATACTTGGCTCGCATTGCCATGCCGCGCAACGTTGAGGACAGGGGCGGTGGCCTACAGTTCAACCTTGGCTTTGGCGCCAACGATAACTGACAACCTCCCACGCTCGGCCGCCCAACCACCTGCTCACCAGCAGCACAAGTACGTGTTGATGCGTTGTCAATATAGGGCGGGTGGTCTAAAAAGGTCGCTACGGGAAAAAGGCCACCGTGGGTTGGCGTATGCTCACTGAAAAAACGGATCCTTACTGAAAGCGACGCCCACTTTGCACGAGCATGACCAAGGCATATAGGGCATAGATACTAAAAAGCACCAGACCCCAAGCCGCAAAATCCAAACCAAGCACTTTGACGCTGGCATCTAAGCAGGTCGCGTAAATCCCAAAAAACCAAGGCACAGACGCGTCAAGACCCGTGGTGCTAATGATTCGATCGGCTAGGGTCTGATCGCAGCTGAATGCTTTGGCAGCGACTGTCAATTGATGCCAGGCCGTTGCTATGCCAGCGATAGCCGTCGTTAAGATCAGTATCCAATTGAGCCGGCACCAGAACCGGAAAGAAGCGCCAAGAAAACCGATCAGTGCCCAACCGGCGATCAGCAGAAAGAGGCCGCGCTGCAAGATACACCAAGCGCAGGGCAACATCCCAAGCACATGCTGGCTAAATAAGGCGGCAACCAAGGCGCCAAGCGCCGTAATCAAGACCAGTAGAAATCCGAATCTGTTACGCAGCATGACTCACCTCTTGACTGAGTACATCAGAGACCGATCGTTCAAATTGTCGCTGTGTGCGTGGTTGATTGAGTGACTCACTGCTCACCACAAACACATCTTCTACTCGTTCGCCTAACGTCATGACTTTGGCCGTTAGCACAGCGACGTTGAAGTCAGCGAAGACACGTGCAACATCAACAAGTAATCCAGGTCTATTGGATGCCACGATGGCTATTCGCCATTGCAGGCTGCCTTCATCAGGCTGTATTTCGACCAAAGGCGCCACAGGGAAGGCTCGCGAGAGTCGTGAGAGCCGTGGCGATGGTTGACGCAAAGTGGCTTGTCGCTCGCCAGTGTCGGCTTCAAGGTATTCGCGTAACTCATGCTCGACTAGCGCACAAAGTGCCCTGAGGTCTTTTTGTCCGTTGGCAGGTAGCACCATGAAGCTGTCTAGCGCATAGCCGTGACGGGTGGTGTGAACCCGAGCGTCCAACACGCCGAGTTGGCGTTTGCCGAGATACTCACAAATCCTAAAAAACAGGTCCTTCTTGTCGTTGGTATACACCATCACTTGGACGCTATCAGTAGAGCCGATAGGGCGTGCCTTCACAACAGGATGATCCGGGCTGATTTGATAGTGCAAGTGGCGGGTATGCCAAGCAATATCGGTCGCATCATGACGCAAAAAATACGCCACATCGAGCTTTTGCCAAAAGGCCTGCCGATTCTCATCGAGCAAACCGTTCAATCGGGTTAGGCGCGCAGCCTCTTCGATTCGCTGCTGTAAGACGGTGTTGGTTGAATCGGCCTGTCCACCCAAAGCGGTGCGAGTCAATTGATAGAGGTCTTCAAGTAACTTCCCTTTCCAAGCGTTCCAGACTTTGGGACTGGTGCCCCTAATGTCTGCCACCGTGAATAAATACAAGGCGGTTAGTTGCCGCAGCGACCCCACGCGTTCGGCGAAAGTCTGAATGACCGTTGGATTTGATAAGTCTTGCTTCTGGGCCACCTGGGACATGAGGAGGTGATTTTTTACCAAAAAAACCAATAGTGTCGTGTCTTCTTTGCTTAGCCCGTGATCTCGCGCAAAGCGCCTGACCTCTAGCGCACCGAGTTCAGAGTGATCGCCGCCTCTTCCTTTGGCGATGTCGTGAAACAGCGCGGCTGCATACAAAAGCCAATGCTTGTCAAAGTTAGCCATTAAGTCTGTAGCCAATGGGTATTCTTGGGCATGCTCTGGCATGGTGAACCGGCGCAAATTGCGAATCACCTGCAAGGTATGTTGATCGACCGTGTAGACGTGGAATAAATCATGTTGCATCTGACCCACCACGCGCCGGAAAACAGGCAAATAGCGGGGCAGTATGTTGAGCATGGTCATGCGCCTGAGCGCATGCACGATACCTTGAGGTTGCTGCAAGATCGCTAAAAAGGTTTTTTTATTCTCAGGATCGCGCCTAAAGGCCGCGTCGATGTGCATGCGTGCGTGCCATATCGCTCGCAAAGCGCGCGCAGAAATGCCGGTGATGTCGGGATGCTGTTGCATCACCAAAAAAGCTTTTAATAGCAACGAAGGGTGCTTTTCAAAAAGAGATTCGTCTTTAATTTCCAACCGAGACTGTCGATCAAAAAAATACCCGTCCGTATCTAGCGGTACAAGGCTATCCGCGGGCGCAGGAAATAGATGCGCTTGAATACTCTCGACCAAGACGGTGTTTAGCTGAGTCACCAGTCGAGCCGCCCAGTAATACCGTTGCATCAGTATTTCACTCGCCCGTCGATTGTGGCTGGGTTCAATGCCGTAAGCTTGGGCTAGGCTGTGTTGCATATCGAAAACAAGCCGATCCTCACGGCGACCCGCCAGCAAATGCATTTCAATTCTCAATCGCTTAAATGCCAACTCGGCACGTCGAAGGTCTCTGGACTCTTGTGCGGTCAACAAGCCGCTGCGTGATAGTTGGGTCCAGTTATTGCCGAAGCCCGCCGCTTTAGCCATCCATCGAATGACTTGCAAATCACGCATACCACCGGGCGATTCTTTGCAGTTGGGTTCCAAAGAATAGGGCGTGTCTTGGTAACGGGCGTGCCGCTGACGCATCTCGGCAAGCTTGGCCCGGTAAAAGGCTTGCGGATCAAGTGAGTCTGAAATGGCTTTGTTGAATTGATTAACCAAGCTTCTACGGCCGCTGATGAACCGGTTTTCTAATAAACAGGTTTGAACCGTGATGTCGGATTCGGCTTCGGCCAAGCATTCTTCGATCGTTCGCACACTGTAGCCCGGCTCGATGCCCAGATCCCAAAGTGAGGCAACGAGCTCGCTCAATAAAGCTTGCTCGTTGTCTGAGGCGGGCCTAGCCAACAGAATAAGCAGGTCAACATCTGAGTAAGGGAATAGCTCACCACGACCATAGCCGCCAACCGCTGCCAGTGCAGCTCCCTTAGGCAATGGAAACACGCGTAACAGCTGACGCAGCGCATCGTCAGTCGCACGGCGAAGATCATTCAATAAGCGATCAGAGACAGGGCGAGTCCTGAAGGCATCAATGGCTTGCAAGCGCTTGGTTTCTAAATCCTGTCGAATTTCGCTTAATGCTGTCGTTACATCCATATCACCGCCATCGCAGGAACTACTGAGTGGCCGCCAACGCTGGCTTGGCTGGCATGCCATCAGAAATGGTCAACACTTCAAAACCCGTGTCAGTCACCAAAACCGTGTGTTCCCATTGGGCAGAAAGGCTGTGATCACGTGTTACCACCGTCCAGCCGTCAGCCAATTGACGGATCTCACGCCTACCGGCATTAATCATGGGCTCAATCGTAAAAATCAAACCTGGCTCGAGCACTTGCCCTGATTTGGGCCGACCGTAATGCAGAACCTGAGGGTCTTGATGAAAGACTGTGCCAATCCCGTGACCACAAAACTCGCGTACAACGGAATAGCCCTTGCCTTCAGCATGTCGTTGGATGACATGCCCGATATCGCCTAAGGTGTTGCCTGGTTTGACTTGCTCAATCCCGAGCCACATGCATTCAAAGGTTGTTTGCGTCAGGCGTTTGGCTTGCACAGAGGGTTCACCGACAAAAAACATCCTGCTGGTGTCGCCAAACCAACCATCTTTGATGATGGTGACATCAATATTGACAACATCGCCATTTTTAAGGACTTTCTCGCCGGGGATGCCGTGACAGACCTGATGGTTAACTGAGGTGCAAATGGCCCCAGGAAAGGGCGTGTAGCCAGGCGGGGCGTAGCCAACGGTGGCTGACTTCACTTTCAACACGTCGGTTATGTAGGCCAGCGTTAGCTGATCAAGCTCACCTGTGGTCACGCCGGACTTAACAAAAGGGGTTAAGTAGTCGAGGACTCGGGCGGCATCTTGACAGGCCGCACGCATTTTATCGAGGTCTTGAGGAGCGGTAACAAGGGGCATGGGCGATTATTCGACTTTATATGAGTGCCAAGAAGAACGACCTGGCGAAGAAAAAACAATCAATCTGCGAGCAAAAGAGAGATCAACTTGAGTACTTGCTAAGAAAACAGTTAGAATTATAGACTTTCCAAAAAATCGAACCGTACATATCACGGTCGAGATTGCGGGAATACGGCCGTACCTAACTCATCATCCTAGCCACTTATTGTAGCAGTCTTACCTCGTTTAGTGAATCAGCTGGCCAAGCTTTCATGGTCTTGCTGCGCGGCAGGTTCGGTTGCAGAGAGTTTTTAGGATTTAAGCAAAACGGCCAAATAGCGCGCTACCGCACTCAGGGTGCTGACAAAATATCAGTGCAGCGGTGGTGCTAGACCCAACCCTTGGAGAAACAAATGTCTTTGATGCGTGAAATGCTAGAAGCGGGCGTGCACTTCGGTCACCAGACCCGTTATTGGAATCCCAAAATGGCGCCGTTCATTTTCGGGCACCGTAACAAAATCCATATTATTAACCTTGAGCAGACGGTCGTTAAGTACGCCGAGGCTGTGAAATTCGTGCGTTCGATCGCCGCGAAAAACGGCAACGTCTTGTTCGTTGGTACCAAGCGTGCTGCCCGCGATATCGTGGCAGAGCAAGCCGCACGTTGTGGCATGCCTTTCGTAGATACTCGCTGGCTTGGCGGCATGTTGACCAATTTCAAAACGGTCAAAAGCTCCATTAAGCGCTTGAAAGAAATGGAAGTCATGGTCGGCGAAGGCGCTCTCGAGCGGATGTCAAAGAAAGAAGGCTTGACGTTTGAGCGTGAGATGACGAAGTTAAGTCGGGCCATCGGTGGGATCAAGGACATGAACGGATTGCCCGATGCCATCTTTATGATTGACGTGGGTTATCACAAGATTGCAGTTGCAGAAGCACACACGCTGGGTATTCCTGTTGTGGGCATTGTAGATACCAACCACTCGCCAGACGGCATCGATTTTGTGGTGCCAGGCAATGACGACTCTGCCAAAGCCATCACACTGTATGCCTCAGGCATGGCCGATGCCGTGCTAGAGGGACGTGAGCAAAATCTAAATGGTTTGGTTGAAAGCGTGACTGAAGGCGAAGAGTTTGTCGAGCTGCAAGAGGAAGGCGAAGTCGGCGAACAACAGGGCTAAAAAAACCTTGATTTGACCTGTGGTGGTCGGACGCATTAACGACTCACCGACGCAGCACTCGTTTAGCGAGTGCTGCGTGACGCACAAACATATACGGAGTAAATATGGTTGAGATAACTGCAGCAATGGTTAAGGCCTTGCGCGAGAAAACAGACGCACCCATGATGGAGTGCAAAAAAGCATTGACAGAGGCCGCCGGCGACTTGGTGCGCGCTGAAGAGGTGTTACGCATCAAACTAGGCAGTAAAGCCAACAAAGCCTCTTCGCGGGTAACTGCCGAGGGACTGATCGGCCTGATCATCGAAGCAGATGGTAAATCTGGCGCTATCGTTGAAGTGAACTGCGAGACCGATTTTGTTGCTAAAAACGAGGATTTCATTGGATTTGCGCAAGATGTTGCCGGTTTAGTCACAGCGAATGCGCCTGCAGATATTGCCGCATTGTCGGCGTTGCCTTTAGGTGAAGGTACGGTTGAGAGCACCCGTGCTGTTTTGGTGGGCAAGATAGGTGAGAATATCGCCATCCGCCGGTTCAAGCGCATGGCGACTGAGCATTCTTTAGCTAGTTACGTCCACGGTGGCAAGATCGGGGTCTTGGTCGATTTTGCAGGCGACCCTGACATTGGTAAAGACTTGGCAATGCACATCGCGGCAACCAAGCCCCGCGCCATTGATGAAACAGGCGTGCCTGAAGCAGACAAAGAAGCCGAACGTTCAGTGGCCCGCCAAAAGGCCGCAGCATCCGGCAAACCACCTGAAATCGTTGAAAAAATGGTCGAGGGCTCGGTACAGAAATATCTGAAGGAAGTCGCGCTGCTGTCACAGTTGTTTGTAAAGAACGACAAGCAAACAGTGGGACAGATGTTAAAAGAAAAGGGCGCTTCGGTTAAGCATTTCGAAATCTTCATCGTGGGTGAAGGCATCGAGAAGAAAGTCGCTGATTTCGCCGCCGAAGTGGCCGCCGCTGCGTCTGGTAACGCTTAAACCCCAACGAACGCAAAGGTTAGGCACGGTTTCAGGTGGACTTTTCGCCTGAGTAGCGCTGAAAAGGACTGCTTTGACGGGATTGTCGGGCAGTCCGTTTTTTTAGGCCGCAGATCGGGACCGCTCCTCGGCCTAGTGAGAACATCGAGACTCGAATCTTACCGAATCGTATAAACTTACTGAAGTTTTTATCCGTCCAAAGGATCCAACATGTCTGCCACTCGCCATCGAAGAGTTTTACTGAAGCTTTCCGGCGAAGCGCTGATGGGCGATGATGCCTTTGGCATCAATCGAAGCACCATCGCACGCATGACCGAGGAGGTCAGCGCAGTTTCCAAGCTTGGCGTCCAATTGGCTATTGTCATTGGGGGTGGCAACATTTTTCGCGGTGTCGCACCCGGTGCCCAAGGCATGGATCGTGCCACAGCCGACTATATGGGTATGATGGCCACGGTCATGAACGCTTTGGCCCTTCAAGATGCCCTCAAACACCAGTCAGTTGATGCTCGAGTGCAGTCAGCGCTTAATATTGAACAGGTGGTCGAACCTTACATCCGCCCCAAAGCTTTGCGCTACCTCGAAGAAGGCAAAGTGGTGATCTTCGCCGCGGGTACGGGTAATCCTTTTTTTACGACCGATACGGCAGCCGCTTTGCGTGGCGCTGAAATGGGCGTTGAAATTGTTTTGAAAGCAACAAAGGTTAACGGCATCTATAGCGCTGACCCAAACAAAGACTCGGCGGCGACTCGCTACACTCGGATCAGCTTTGACGAGGTGATTGCGCGCCGATTAGAAATCATGGATGCCACGGCTTTCGCACTGTGTCGCGATCAAAAGCTACCCATCCGGGTCTTCTCTATTAACCAGCCAGGTGCGCTCGGGCGCGCGGTCAACGGTGAAGATGAGGGCACTTTGGTTCACGTATGATTGATCAGGAGTTGAAATGAGCATCCAAGAAATTCAAGATGGTACCCAGGCAAAAATGACGAAATCGCTTGAGTCCCTGAAGTCCACCCTTGCCAAAATACGCACGGGCCGTGCCCACACGGGTATCTTGGATCACGTCGAGGTGGAATACTATGGTGCCTTGACACCCCTTAGTCAAGTCGCTAGTGTAATCTTAGTTGACGCACGCACTTTAGCCGTGCAGGTTTGGGAAAAGTCCATGGCCTCAGCGGTAGAGAAAGCCATTCGCGAGTCTGATCTTGGTTTGAACCCCCAATCGATGGGTGAGTCTATTCGTGTGCCGATGCCTGCACTGACCGAAGAGCGTCGCCGTGACCTAACCAAAGTGGTGCGCAGCGAAGGCGAGGACAGTAAGATTGGTATTCGTAACTTGCGCCGCGACGCCAACGAAGCCCTTAAAAAGCGGGTTAAAGACAAAGAGATCTCTGAGGACGATGAGCGACGCTCTCAAGACCGCATACAAAAACTGACCGACCAGTTTGTCGCTGATATCGATAAGATGGTTGCCGAAAAAGAAGCCGAAATCATGAAGGTTTAACTGGTACCGCCTTTTGAAATCCGTCAGTTCTACCCAAGAGGTACCGACAGTTTTTGCCGTGCCTGCCCACGTGGCAGTCATTATGGATGGCAACGGCCGCTGGGCAACAAACCGTTATTTGCCTAGGACCGCCGGACATGCGCGGGGTGTGCGTTCGGTTCGAACGGTCGTCGAGGCTTGTCTGAAGGCAGACGTACGTTATCTCACTCTATTTGCCTTTAGTTCAGAAAACTGGCGCCGACCTCCCGATGAAGTGACGCTGCTGATGCGGCTGTTTATTCAAGCACTCGAGCACGAAATCTCGCAACTGCGCGAACATGGCGTGCGTTTGCGTGTGATTGGCGATCTCTCAATGTTTGAACCTAAGCTGCGAGCAATGATTACGCAAGCGCAGTCCTCAACAGCGCACAACGAGACGTTGCATCTGACGGTTGCAGCCAATTACGGTGGGCGCTGGGATATTCTTCAAGCCACACGTGCCATGCTGAGCGCGCATCCTGAGTTAGCTCACGATCCTTCAGCCATCAATGAAAACACACTGGCGCCGTACCTCAGCATGTCTTGGGCACCTGAGCCGGATTTCTTTATCCGCACTGGCGGCGAGCAACGCATATCTAACTACCTGATATGGCAATTGGCTTATACCGAGCTTTACTTCACAGATCGTTTGTGGCCGGATTTCGATGAATCCGATTTGTCAGCCGCCTTTGATTGGTACCGCTCACGCGAGAGACGATTTGGTCGCACCAGCGGACAATTACTAAAAAGCACAAAGAACGCGTCGATATGCTAGCCAAACGGCTTTTGACCGCCGCGATACTTGTGTTGGTATTGGTGGTTGAGTTGTCTATTGAACCGAAGTGGCCACTGCTCTCCTTTATAAGTTTAGCGGTTGGTATTGCCGCTTATGAATGGCTGCGCTTAACCATGCCTAGCCAACGGCCTGTGGCGATAGTGGTTGGACTTGCGATGCTGATTTTGACGCTTGCTCTAGGGTGGCAGTGGCAAATCGATCCGGCGGGGTTTCGTTTGTTTTTCTATGCCTGCGTGATTGCCAGCGCCTTGATGTGGTTGTTTGTGATCCCCGCGTATATGTATCGCGGGCCCAAGCTGGACAGGCCACTCATTGGTTGGGCTTTTTTTGCACCGATTTGTCTCTTCGCCACCTGGGGTGTTTTGGCGGACCTATGGATAAGCAGTGGTGCTTGGCCCTTGATTTCATTGCTCGTCGTGGTTTGGATCGCGGATATTTTTGCTTATTTTGGAGGCCGGCAGTTTGGACGCCACAAATTAGCACCCACCATTAGCCCCGGTAAAACACGTGAAGGCGCTCTGATTGGCTTGGCGGGGGTTCTGGTATGGATGTTGGCCTCGTCGCAGTGGTCAGATAGTTTTGCTGCTCAAGTCTTGGCTCATTGGGGTTGGGTGGGGTTGACCGTGAGCGCCTTGGTGCTGGGGTCAGTGTCGGTGCTAGGTGATTTGTTTGAATCCTTGCTCAAGCGCTGTGCGGGCGTTAAGGACTCAGGCCGGTTGTTGCCAGGCCATGGTGGCGTCTATGATCGAGTTGACGCTGTGGTAGCGGTTGTTCCCGTGGCCTACCTCCTGATAAACGACTTTTGGTACTGATGACACAAAAAAACATCACCATCTTGGGATCAACGGGCTCGATAGGGCAGAGCACAATTGACGTGGTCATGCGGCATCCAGACCGTTTTCGGGTGCACGCGTTAAGCGGCAATCTGCGTATGGCGCGTCTGGCCGAACAAGCGCATCAAACGCAGCCCGATTGTGTGATCGTGCCAAACGATACGGCGGCCCATGCTTTCCGGGAGTCCTTTGGCTCGCAGGGCAAAATACCCGAAATTAGGGTTGGGCAACAGGCCCTTGTAGAAACGGCGGCCGACCAAGAGACAGATATTGTGATGGCGGCGATTGTTGGTGTGGCCGGGTTACCGGCTGCGTTGGCAGCCGCCCAGGCCGGCAAGCGGGTCATGCTCGCGAATAAAGAAGCGTTGGTGGCGGCCGGCTCGATATTCATGGAGGCCGTGCGTGCAAACCAAGCCGAATTGCTACCGATCGACAGCGAACACAACGCGATTTTTCAGTGCTTGCCGAATGTATCTCAAGCACTGGCGTGTCAAACCCCCGCGAGTAGCGTTGAACGCCTGATCCTAACGGCCTCTGGAGGCCCTTTCAGGGACTATCCATTGGAGCGTTTGGCTGAGGTCACTCCAGCGCAGGCGTGCGCTCACCCTACCTGGGTAATGGGCGAAAAAATATCAGTCGATTCAGCGACCATGCTCAACAAAGGGCTGGAAGTGATTGAGGCGCACTGGTTATTCGCCATGCCAGCGGATCGGATTGATGTTGTGATTCATCCGCAAAGCGTCATTCATTCCTTGGTGCAATATCACGACGGTTCTGTGCTCGCCCAATTGGGCAATCCAGACATGAGAACGCCCATCGCCTACGCCCTAGGCTTCCCAGAACGGATACAGGCCGGTGTGGCAGGGCTTGACCTAGTGGCGCTTGGTAAATTGGAATTTGACGCAGTACAAATTGAGCGCTACCCCTGCTTGAAACTGGCCTATCAGGCCCTGCGCCAAGGGCAGTCGAGCTGTATTGCTTTGAATGCGGCCAATGAGGTCGCCGTGGCGACGTTTTTGGCGCACGACCTGCCTTACCTCAAAATTGCTCAAGTGATTGAACAAACGCTCGACTGGGAGTCTGGTCACACCAAGTCTAAGGTCAATGATCTCGCCGATGTGTTGGAGAGAGACAATGCGGCCAGAACCTTTGCGGCTGAGGCTTGTCGAAACATACGCGATTATCATCGGGCGAGTGTCAATTCATGATCACCACCATCCTATCCTTCCTTGTTGCCCTGGGTATTTTGATTACCTTTCACGAGCTAGGCCACTACTGGGCGGCTCGGCGCTGTGGCGTCAGGGTGCTGCGTTTCTCTGTGGGATTTGGAAAACCGCTGTGGCGACGAGTCGACAAACGGGGCACGGAGTGGGCGGTTGCTGGTATTCCGCTTGGTGGTTACGTCAAAATGCAGGAGGAACCTGAGCCTGACGCTGATGCGCAAACGCGTCGCGAGGCCTTCTCCGCGCAACCCGTGCGTAATCGATTTTTTATTGTGGCCGCGGGCCCGATGGCCAATTTTATTTTGGCAGCTTTTTTGTACGCCATCCTGAGCTGGGTTGGCGGTCAAGAACCTGTGCCTATTCTGGCTGCCCCTCCCGTGGGGACAGCCGCCCATGAAGCCGGCATCCAAGCCGGTGATCGGGTCACCTCAATTGGCGACACCCCGGTGGCGTCTTGGCGTGACGTACGCTGGCAATTATTGGATCAAAGCGTTTCTGGCGGAACCGTTGATGTGGTGCTCGATCGATTCGATCGACCCGTTCAGACCCGTTTAACGCTGCCAGGCGCCGGCGCAGACCCTGAAGCCGATGCCTTGGCCACTGCTGGGGTGTCGCTTGCCAGCGGTCAGGCGCGAATTGGTCAAGTCCGTGGTGATGGTGCAGCCGCCATTGCCGGCTTGCAAAGTGGCGATTTGGTTGAGTCCATTGGCGATCTGCGTGAGCCCAATGTGCGTCAAATGATCGATGTGGTGCAAACCAATGCGGGACAAACGCTACCCATGATTGTCAATCGGGATGGCGCGAGCATTTCTCTATTCATCACGCCAACGACTGAGCAGACTGATCAAGGCGCGGCGATCGGTCGTATTGGTGTGTCGTTGGCCACGGACGTACCGATGGTCACCGTCAAACACGGTCCTTTGGATAGTTTGTGGTTGGGGTCTGTTCGCACCGTCGAGACGGCTTGGTTTTCATTGAAAATGCTCGGGAAGATGGTTTCAGGCGCTGTTTCTTGGAAAAATATCAGCGGACCCGTGACCATTGCCGACTATGCCGGGCAGACCGCGCGCATCGGCTTGGCCTCTTATATTGCCTTTTTGGCGCTCGTCAGTGTCAGTATTGGTGTGTTAAACCTGTTGCCTATTCCCATGCTGGATGGTGGTCACTTGATGTTTTATGTCTACGAAATGGTGAGGGGCAAGCCAGCCCCAGCCAAATGGCTAGAGGTGGGTCAAAGGGCAGGGGTGATCGTCTTGGGCGGGTTGATGACGTTGGCGATCTTTAACGATTTGACCCGCCTTTTGAGTTAGGCGCAATGTCCCGTAAAATGCGGAATACAATTTCATACGCCCGTTTGACGGAGAGTTCCACGCATGCCACTTTTCACTAGCCGCCAAGGTTTCGCTCCTGTCTTGGCAGGCGTTCGTTTGAGCCGTTTGGTTTTATTGACAGCATTGATGGCATTGATGGCGATTGGCGGTTCTGCTTTTGCCTTTAGTCCTTTTGTTGTCAAGGATATTCGCGTGGAAGGCATCCAGCGTACCGAGACCGGTACGGTGTTTGCTTACATTCCCGTGACCGTCGGCGAAAGCTTCACAGAAGAGATGGCAACCGAAACCATCCGCGATTTGTACAGCACTGGTTTTTTTAGCGATGTTCAAATCAGCACCGATAATGACATCGTGGTGGTTTCTGTCAGAGAGCGTCCGGTGATTGCCTCTGTCTCTTTTACTGGCATGCGAGAATTCGAAAGCAAGCAAATCATTGATTCGCTGCGTCAAGTGGGGTTTGGCGAAGGTAGAGTGTTCGATCAAGCCATGCTTGAGCAAGCCGAGTTAGAACTGAAGCAGCAGTACCTCACCAAGGGTAAGTATGGTGTGGAAATCACAGCGACCACGACCCCCTTGCCGCGTAACCGTGTGGGTATCAACTTCGATATATTTGAGGGTGATGTCGCTAAGATTGAAGAGATTCGGATTATCGGTAATGAGGCCTTTTCCGAAGATGATTTGCTTGATCTGATGTCTCTCACCACCTCGGGATTTTTAACTTGGTACACCCAGACGGATCGATATTCCAGTGAAAAGCTGGGCGCAGATATGGAAACCATCCGGTCTTATTATTTAGACCGTGGTTATCTCGAGTTTCGGATGGAGCCGCCTCAGGTCACAATCTCACCCGAACGCGAGAGTATTTTCATCACAATCACTGTCGATGAAGGCAAACCTTACACTGTCACTGAAGTCAATGTTGCTGGCAATTTGCTGGGCCTTGATGAAGAAATCAATGCGCTTTTAAAGATCAAGGCAGGTGAAATATTTTCTGGTGCTAAGTCTAACGAAACCAGCTTGGCTATTCGAGACTATCTTGGCGGGCTAGGTTATGCGTTTGCTAACGTCAATCCCAATCCCATTCTGAATCGTGAAGCGCAAACGGTAAATGTGACTTTTTTTGTGGACCCGAGCCGACGTGTCTACGTCAGGAATATTGAAATCACGGGCAATGAAAGAACCAGAGACTCTGTGGCAAGACGTGAAATTCGTCAAATGGAATCGGCTTGGTATGACGGAGACGCTATCAAACTGTCGCGAGATCGTTTGGAGCGTTTGGGCTATTTTCAAACAGTCGATCTCACGACCGAGCCCGTGCCAGGGTCGGCAGACCAAGTCGACGTCAATGTGGCTGTTAAAGAGCGCCAAACCGGTGCCATCAATTTAGGTATTGGCTACGGGCAAACCGATGGTGTGATTTTGAGTGCGGGCATTTCAGAGGACAACGCGTTTGGTAGCGGCACAGGCCTAAATTTCAGCGTCAATACCAGTCAAGATAGACGTTCGTTTGTGTTGGCACATACGAACCCATATTGGACGCTTGCGGGTGTTAGCCGTACAACATCTATTTTTTATAGGACCGTGACCCCCAGTTTGAACAACCCAGGTAACTACCAAGTCAAATCAGCGGGTGGGGGACTCAATTTTGGGGTGCCAATTAGCGAGCTTGAACGGGTAAGCCTGGGTGTGAGTTTTGAGCACGATTCGATTGGCTTGTACGATGATTCTCCTCTCGCATACGAGGAGTTCGTGGAGGCTTATGGCGAGACGACCAACTCGGTCATTTTTAATGCGGGATGGTCCACCGATACCCGTGACAGTTTGCTTTTTCCGACAAAAGGCAGCTTCGCTCGCTTAGGAGCCACGGTGGGCACCGTGAGTCTGCAGTATTACATGCTAAGCGCACAATACCAGCACTACCTGCCGCTAGGCCGCAACTATTCGTTAGCGTTTAATGGTTTGCTTGACTATGGTGATGTTTATAGTAGCGATAAACCATACCCAGTCGTCAAAACCGTATATGCTGGCGGCATTGGTACTGTGCGTGGCTATCTGGGCAATTCGCTTGGGCCTGTAGACCCTCGGACAGGTACATTTTTAGGAGGATCCAAGCGGGTTGTTGGCAATATACAGCTCTATTTTCCTTTGCCTGGTGTCCAACGCGATGAAACGCTAAGAATGTTTGTTTTTGCCGACGGTGGACAAGTTTATGGCTCCAATGGACAAGGCAATGACAGCAACATCGATCTTGGTGACTTGCGCTACTCCACAGGTTTAGGTTTGGCTTGGTTGTCGCCTTTGGGCCCCTTGCAATTGGTTTACGCCAAGGCATTAAACCCCAAAGATGGCGATAGAGAGCAAGTTTTCCAGTTCCAAGTGGGCACCACATTCTAAACGCCTGTGCCACGAATAAGTTGGCATAATAGGTGGTGTGAGTTGGCAATGATTAAAATATAAATGGTGGGTTGAATATGTTGGATAGTCAAAGTTTGAGTAAGCGTTTGGTAGTGGTGACAGCGACATCTCTGGTTGTGTTTTTTGCAGCGAGCGTCAATGCTGTGCAAGCACAGACAGCCCAGGCAGAGGTGAGTACGGGAACTGGATCTAAGGTTGGTTTTGTAAATACCCAACGCATCTTGCGCGACTCGGCACCTGCCAAAGAGGCGCAAACCCAAATAGACGCCGAATTTGAGAAACGCAACGAAGAACTACAAAAACTCGTCGCCGATTTGCGTAAACGCGTGCAAGCATTCGAGAAAGATGCGCCGGTTTTGCCTGAAAGTGATCGTAATCGTCGGCAGCGTGAACTGGGTAATTTGGACGCCGACGTGCAGCGCAAGCAACGCGAAATCCAAGAGGATTTCAACCGCCGACGTAACGAAGAGTTCGCTGTCATTATTGAACAAGCCAACGCCGCCATCAAGCGTATTGCTGAAGAAGAGAATTACGATTTAATCCTTCAAGACGCGGTGACAGTCAGCGACCGGGTTGACATCACTGACACCGTGATCAAAGCGCTCGATAAAGCGGCCAAATAAACGCCAGGTTCGGTACCCTAACCATGCCCGTTATTCTGGATGTTGCGAATGCGCCAACACTGAACGAATTACTGCAGGCCATTCCAGAGTCTCAGACTTTGGTGTCTGCTGTTCACAGCGGTAAACGGTTTGATGAGTCCCATGCCATTCAAGGCATTGGGCCTTTAAGTTCGGCAACGCAAGCCGAAGTATCTTTTATAGTTAGCCCTAAATATCAAACCGAATTGGCCGTAACCACCGCATGCACCGTCATCATGACGCAGGCACTTGCCGACGATAACGAGCAAGTTTGCAGGGAGCGGGGATTTGGCCTCATTATTTGTGCACAGCCTTATCTGCTCTATGCGCTGGTCGCCCGCTGGTTTGACCAAGCGCGTCAGCCGGCATTTGTGCCCGGTATTCATCCGACCGCGGTGATTGATCCCACCGCCCAAATCGACCCTTCAGCGAGCATTGGTCCTTTTGTGATCGTTGGGGCGCGCACACGTGTCGAAAGTGGGGCGCAGCTGCATGCTCATTCGGTGGTGGGCCGTGACTGTGTGGTTGGTCACGCCAGCATCCTATACGCGGGCGTGCGTTGCTATGACCGTGTTCGAATGGGACGAGATTGTTTGATTCACTCAGGGGTGGTATTAGGGGCTGACGGGTTTGGTTTCGCACCAAATCCTGCGGCCGCGCCAGGCGCTTGGGGCAAAATCGCCCAACTCGGTGGTGTGACTATTGGTGACGATGTCGAAATTGGCGCGAACTCAACGATTGATCGTGGCGCGTTAGACGACACCCTGATTGGCAATGGTGTAAAGATCGACAATCAAATCATGATCGCCCATAACTGTCAGATTGGCGATTACACGGCCATGGCCGCTTGCGTGGGTATTGCCGGCTCGACCCGCGTAGGTGCTCGCTGCACGATTGGCGGTGCCGCTATGCTGTCGGGTCATTTAACGATAGGTGATGATGTTCATATCTCGGGTGGTACCGCTATCACCACGGATCTGCCGACACCAGGTCGCTACACCGGTGTGTTGCCCTCGGCGCCACATGCTGAATGGCAGCGCAATGCAGCCGTCATCGGCCATTTGTCCGAGTTACGGAAACGGTTGCGTAAACTAGAACGCGGTTAAAGCAGACGTTCCCAACAGTTTTTCACCGATTGAATTATATTTGTTGCAAATAGCGCTATTTGCTGAATCTAGGGACACTCATGCAACTCGACATCAAAGGCATTCTCGATCAAATTCCGCATCGGTACCCGATGCTGCTAGTGGATCGTGTCATCGACATGGAACCGGGAAAATCCATCCACGCCATTAAAAACGTGACGATCAATGAACCCTTTTTTACGGGTCATTTTCCTCGTCATCCGGTGATGCCAGGCGTCTTGATCTTAGAAGCCATGGCGCAAGCAGCGGCCATTTTTTCCTTTGCGGATGAAACCGGCTTAAAAGCGGCTGATGAAGAAATGCTTTATTACTTTGTAGGGATCGATGGTGCCCGGTTTCGCCGACCTGTGGTGCCGGGGGATCAGTTACACCTTGAGGTCGTGGCAGAACGATTGAGTCGGACCATTTGTAAATACCAAGCATTTGCCAAGGTTGATGGTCACGAGGCGGCGTCGGCCAAACTCCTGTGCGCTATTAGGCCGGCGAGTGCGCAATGACCCAAAACATTCACCCATCAGCCTTGGTTGACCCGCACGCCACATTGCACGAAAGCGTTATCGTCGGACCTTATGCCATTATTGGGCCTAACGTTAGCATTGGTGCGGGCACGACTGTGGGGGCCCATTGCATCATCGAAGGGCACACTCAAATCGGGCAAGACAACGTTTTCTATCGCTTTTGCAGTATTGGCGGGATGCCCCAAGATAAAAAATACGCCAATGAACCGACCCGGCTAGAAATAGGCGATCGCAACATGGTCAGAGAATACGTGACCATGAACACCGGCACGATTCAAGACGTTGGCGTGACCCGTATTGGCTCGGATAACTGGATCATGGCGTATGTCCACATCGCTCACGACTGCCAAATCGGTAGCCAGACCATCTTGGCCAATGGCGTGCAGATGGGCGGACACGTTCACATTGGTGACTGGGCGATTGTGGGTGGCCTGGCCGCTATTCATCAATTCGGTAAGGTTGGCGCCCACAGCATGGTGGGTGGCTCGAGCGCTTTGCACAAAGACGTACCGCCGTTTGTCATGGGCTCGGGCAACCCGTGCGTGCCGGTTGGCATCAACGCGGAAGGACTAAAGCGACGTGGGTTCTCCGCGCAAGCCATCGCGGCGTTAAGAGATGGTTATAAGACGCTGTATCGGCGTGGCCTGACGCTCGAGCAAGCCCGCGAGCAATTGCGTGAACGCCAAACCCTAGATGTCGATAGTCAACCGGTATTGGCAACGCTGCTGGCATTTTTGGAGAGCAGCGATCGAGGCATTATTCGCCCATGACTTTCAAATTGGGGCTTGTGGCGGGTGAGCCTTCGGGTGACTTGATTGCCGCCGAGGTGCTTGAAGGCCTCTTCAAGCAACGCGCCAGTCTGCAAGTCAGCGGCATTGGTGGTCCCCGATTAGAAGCCGCAGGGATGACGATTTGGGAGCCCATGAACGCCTTGTCAGTGTTTGGTTACGTCGATGCCCTCAAACGACTACCGCGCTTGCTGTCGATTTATCGAGGCGTGTCTAGCCGCTGGTTAAGCGACCCACCGGATTTGTTTTTAGGTGTGGATGCCCCTGACTTTAATTTGCGCCTAGAACACAAGCTGCGTCAAAGTGGCATCCCGACGGTTCATTTTGTTGGCCCTTCCATCTGGGCATGGCGATACGAGCGTATCCATCATATTCGGCAGGCCGTCTCGCACATGTTGGTGTTGTTTCCCTTCGAGGTCGAGATCTATCAAAAAGAGGGTATCCCTGTCACGTATGTGGGCCATCCGCTCGCCGATGTGATTGCGCCGGAGCCCGATCAAGCCGCGGCACGGACTGCACTCGGTCTCGAAAAAGAGGCGCGCGTGGTTGCATTGTTGCCGGGAAGCCGCTCATCGGAAATTCGTTTGATGTCGCCCAGGTTTCTACAGGCCGCTCAACAGTTACAAGCAAAAGACCCATCACTGATCTTTTTAGTGCCGATGGTCAATGAAACGCGTCGGGCTGAGTTTTTGCGTTTACTCGCCACCTATCCTGTTCAAAACCTAAAGGTATTGATGCCCAGCGAGACCGGTGCGGCAGCGGACACACCCGTCTCGTGGACCGTGCTCGCGGCATGCGACATGGCAATGGTCACAAGCGGCACCGCGACGTTGGAGGCGGCTTTGTTCAAGCGGCCGATGGTCATCAGTTACGTCCTCTCGCCTTGGATGCGTCGCATCATGGCGTGGAAATCGGGTCAAGAGAAACCGACCCTGCCTTGGGTTGGGCTGCCCAACGTTTTAAGCCGCGACTTTGTGGTGCCCGAGCTGCTCCAAGACGATGCCACGCCTGACCGTTTGGCGCAAACGTTTTGGGCGTTGTGGGAAGATCACGATAGGCGCGCCTCTATCCAGGCGACGTTTCAAGCGTTACATCAAACCCTGCGTTGCGGGACCGCACAGCGGGCTGCAGATGCGATTTTGAAGGTGTTGGAGGGCAAAGCATGATGCCCCAAGATCTCGCCTGGTGCGGCCATGTCGGCCATGCAGCCGGTGTTGATGAGGCAGGTCGTGGACCCTTGGCTGGTGCGGTTTATGCCGCGGCGGTGATTCTCGATCCGAGGCGCCCGATCCAAGGACTAACCGACTCCAAAAAATTATCTCCCCGTCGGCGCGAGGCGCTAGCCATTGAAATCAAAGGCCAGTCGCTCGCCTATGCCATCGCTTGGGCCACTGTCGAGGAAATTGATTCACTCAATATTTTGCAAGCCACTTTATTGGCGATGCAACGCGCCGTTGGGCAGCTATCAATCACACCGGAACTTGTGCAAGTCGACGGCAACCGAGCCCCAGTCTTGCCCATGAAGGTACAAACCATCATCAAAGGCGATTTGACGGTTGCCTCCATATCGGCGGCCTCTATCCTCGCCAAAACCTCGCGTGACGCCTCAATTCTAGGGTTGCATGAAGCTTATCCCGGCTATGGATTTGCGCAACACAAGGGTTATGGCACGGCCCATCATTTGGCCTGCCTAAAAGCGTTGGGACCGTGCCCGGCCCATCGGCGCAGTTTCGCGCCTGTGCGCGCGAGCCTGAACCTTATGGCGAGCCACCCGTGAAAGAGATTCAATCGCGCGCCAATCCGCTGTTTCGCGATCTGCAGCGCCAATGTCGTCTGGCGGGAAAACCCAATCATCCGCTCTGGCTCGAAGGCCCGCACTTATGCCAGATGTGGATGACGCACCAAGCGTTGCCGGACTGGCTGATATTTGCGGCCTCGAGCGCCGAACACCCAGAGATTCTTCCATTGCGCGATCGCATCCCGACGGCGCAACAGATCTGCTTAGCGGACGCATTATTCAAATCCATTAGCGCCATTCCTTCCCATCAAGGGGTTCTGCTCGTGGCGCAACCGCCCACCGTGGCAGCGGCCATTGACTGGGGACGTTCAGCTGTTTTACTAGATCGGGTCCAAGACCCGGGTAACGTGGGTACGATTTTGCGGACCTGTGCCGCTGTTGGCGTGACCCAAGTGATTTGCTCAACAGGCACGGCGGCCTGTTGGGCACCCAAGGTATTGCGCAGCGCTCAAGGGGCTCACTTTGTGCTCAACATCCATGAGTCGATTGACTTGTTGGACGGCTTGACTCAAGCCAAACGAGCGACGGCGCCCGCACCTTCCATACCTTCTGTCCCCTCCATGCCCATCCTAGCCACCACGCTAGAAGCCTCTGAGTCGCTGTATGAAGGCGAACTACCCAAGGAGGCCATTTGGCTTTTTGGTCATGAAGGGCAGGGCGTGGCGCCTGCTCTGCTCGCACTCGCGGATCGGCGCTTGCGTATCGAACACGCGCAACCGGCCATTGAGTCACTCAATGTGGCGAGCGCGGTAGCGGTTTGCTTGTTTGAGCAACACCGACAACATCGAAAGTGACAATAAATCAATAGCCCGTGTGCTGATCCAACTTGATCTCTTGCAAAATCGTAGTTGAGATCTCTTCAATTGACTTGGTGGTGGTTGACAAAGAGGGGATGGATTCTATGCGCATCAGCCTCTCGGCTTGTGCGACCTCATGGCGGCACTGAGCCAGACTGGCGTACTCACTGCTTGGGCGCCGTTCGTGACGAACCTCAGACAGGCGCTCAGGCAGAATGGTTAAGCCAAAGAGTTTGTCCCGAAAAGGGCGTAAGGTTTTGGGGAGTGTGCCGCGCTCAAAGTCCTCAGGAATCAAAGGGAAATTAGCCGCTTTGACACCATACTGCATGGCCAGATACAGGCTGGTTGGGGTTTTACCGCAACGCGACACGCCAACCAAAATGACATCGGCTTGACCGAGCCCTTTAACAAACTGTCCATCGTCGTGTGACAGGCTGTAGTTGATGGCGTCAATCCGATTCCGATACTTTTGCGAGCTGCCACCCTTGTGAGATTTTCCGACCGAGTGGCTAGATGGCATGCCGAGGTGTTGCTCAAGCGGCTCGACAAAGCCGGCAAATAGATCCAAAAAAAGCGCGTTAGCGGTCTTAACACGCGCCGACAGCACAGGATCAACCAAAGTCGTGAAGGCGATCGGCTGTCCCTCTTTGGTGCTGGCAATGTGGTTGATGCGCTCTATGACGGCATCGGCTTTTTCTAGGGTATCCACGAAGGGCACGCGGACTTGCTTAAAAGGAACGTTTTCAAACTGAGAAAGCACCGAATGGCTGAAGGTCTCCGCCGTGATGCCTGTGCCGTCAGAGATGATGAAGACCGTTCTTTGCATCGCTTCTTGGGTTGTGGCTGTGCTTGGGCTTGATTCGTTCATCGGGGAAACAGTCCTAAAGAGTCTTGGGTCGGTTGTACAATGCGATGCAACATAACGACTAAATCAACGTCACTTTACCCGTTTGTTCCAGCTGCTCAGGTTGTTCGGGTTGTTCGGGTTGTTCAGGTCTGCGCCCTCGTTGAGCCGTTGTGTTGGGCTTCATTTGCTTTTGTGTGGCGTCATGTCGCTTTCAATTGCTTGGGTGGGGCCAATAGGTGTGGAGTAGAGAACCCTGCAGGGCACCCGCTGTGGGAACCCGTAGAGGCCAGTTTGGTCAGTGTATCGCCGCTTGCTGCTGTGCGGTGAGCGAACCTTGACCAAACTCGCTTTCTATTCATTGTAAAAGGGTGACTACATGTCATATGTCTTACCGTTTGATCAGCTCCGGATGACGGATGTTGAGGTTGTTGGGGGTAAAAACGCGTCTTTGGGCGAAATGATCAGCCAATTGGCTGATGCCGGTGTCAGGGTGCCAGGGGGTTTTGCGACCACGGCACAGGCGTTTCGGGACTTTTTGGCGCAAACGGGCCTAGACAGCAAGATTGCCGAGCGTTTATCGACTCTAGATGCCGACGACGTCCGCGCGCTAGCGCAAGCAGGCCAAGAGATTCGTCAGTGGATTGAGGAAACACCGCTGCCTAGCCAGCTTGATCAGGAGATCAGGACCGCTTTTGCAGAATTCGACCAAGATGGCAAGGGCACCTTCGCTGTGCGCTCTTCGGCCACCGCCGAAGACCTGCCAGATGCCTCATTTGCCGGACAGCAAGAAACCTTTTTGAATGTTGAGGGCATCGACGATGTCATCGATAAGATTCGCTTGGTGTTCGCTTCACTCTACAACGACCGAGCCATCTCCTACCGGGTGCACAAAGGCTACGCTCACGCTGAAGTGGCCTTATCTGCTGGTATCCAACGAATGGTTCGATCTGACCTTGGCAGCGCCGGGGTCATGTTCACGATCGATACCGAATCAGGCTTCCCTGAAGTGGTGTTTATCACCTCGTCGTATGGCTTGGGTGAAACCGTTGTGCAGGGGGCCGTTAACCCGGATGAGTTTTACGTTTTCAAGCCTACCTTGGCAGCGGGGCATTATCCCATTGTGAGCCGTCGAATCGGCTCCAAGCTCCTCAAAATGGAGTTCGATCCTGAGCGTGCCAGCGGTCATGCGGTCCGCACGGTTGATGTCCCGACAACGGAGCGCAACCGCTACTCCCTTAGCGATGCTGACGTGATTGAGTTGGCCCGTTATGCGGTCATCATAGAAAAGCACTATCAAAGACCCATGGATATCGAGTGGGGTCGTGACGGCCTAGATGGCAAAATCTACATCCTCCAAGCACGTCCTGAAACCGTGAAGTCGCAACAAGGACAGCACGATGTGCAGTTGCGTTATCGATTGAAGGCCACCGGCGACATCCTTGTCACTGGTCGCGCCATCGGACAAAAGATTGGCTCGGGTCCTGTGCGGGTGGTCGCCGATGTCTCTGAGATGGACAAAGTACAACCGGGCGATGTGCTGGTAACTGACATGACAGACCCCAACTGGGAACCTGTCATGAAGCGGGCCTCAGCCATTGTCACCAACCGTGGCGGGCGTACCTGCCACGCGGCCATCATTGCCCGTGAGCTTGGCATTCCCGCCGTGGTGGGCTGCGCCGAAGCCACCGATCTTCTTAAGGAAGGGCAGGCGGTCACGGTGTCTTGCGCCGAGGGTGATGAAGGCCGCATTTACGATGGGCTGATCGACACCGAAGTCGAGGAGATTCGACGAGGGGAGATGCCACCGATTGATCTTAAGATCATGATGAACGTTGGCAACCCCCAGTTGGCTTTTGATTTTGCGCAAATCCCAAACCACGGTGTTGGTTTGGCGCGTTTAGAGTTCATCATCAACAACAACATCGGTATTCACCCCAAGGCGGTATTGGACTACCCCAATGTTGATCACGAGCTGAAGCTGGCGGTTGAATCAGCGGCCCGTGGTTACGCCAGTCCCCGTTCGTTTTTTGTCGAAAAGTTGGCCGAAGGCATGGCAACGATTGCGGCGGCGTTTTCACCGAAATCAGTCATCGTGCGCTTGTCGGACTTTAAGTCGAACGAATACCGCAAGCTCGTGGGTGGTGCGCGTTACGAGCCGGAAGAAGAGAACCCCATGTTGGGCTTTCGAGGTGCTTCGCGTTACCTCGCCGGCGAGTTCGCCGAATGTTTTCGGATGGAATGTGAAGCGATCAAGAAAGTGCGCGACGAGATGGGCTTGACCAACATGGAAATCATGGTGCCCTTTGTGCGCACGGTGCCGCAGGCCAAGCGCGTCATTGACTTGCTAGCCGAACATGGCTTGACGCGCGGTCAAAACGGTCTGCGTATTGTGATGATGTGTGAAGTGCCATCGAACGCGATTCTGGCTGAAGAGTTCTTGGCTCATTTCGATGGTTTCTCGATCGGCTCAAACGACATGACTCAATTGACATTGGGCCTAGATCGCGACTCAGGTATGGAGCTACTGGCGAGCGATTTTGACGAACGCGATGAAGCGGTGAAATTCATGCTGTTACGCGCGATTCGGGCCTGCCAGAAGGCCGGCAAATACATCGGCATTTGTGGCCAAGGCCCAAGCGATCACCCAGACTTCGCGCAATGGCTCAAGGACGAGGGCATTGAGTCCATGTCGTTAAATCCCGATAGCGTTGTGGAGACCTGGAAAAAACTGGCCGGTCGCTAAATTGGCTGGGCTTTAATCAGATTGGCGACGCGTGTCGTGTTTCATGATTCTTTCACGCTCGCGTTGCCAGTCTTTGTCAGCCGCCACATCGCGCTTGTCATGCTGTTTTTTGCCTCGACCGAGTCCAATATCCAACTTGATGCGTCCATTCTTGTAATGCATGTTGATTGGCACGAGCGCGTAGCCCTTTTGCTCAACCTTTCCAATCAATTTGGCAATCTCGTCGGCTTTGAGCAGCAATTTGCGCGTGCGGGTGGCGTTGGGCAGGGTGTGGGTGGATGTCGATAAAAGCGGGCTGATATGCATGCCTAGCAGCCATAATTCACCCGCGAGGATGACGACGTAGCTTTCTTTCAGTTGGGCGCGTCCCGCCCGAATGCCCTTGACTTCCCAGCCTTGCAGCACCATGCCAGCTTCGAAGCGCTCTTCAATAAAGTACTCGTGAAACGCTTTGCGGTTTTCAATGATGCTCATAAATACGTTCGATCTCGGTTGAACCGTTAAAATCTATCCATTCTAGCGATTTGTGTGATGTGATGCATTCAATTGAACGTTCTGTTTTGGTGCCGTATAGCGCGGCGCAAATGTTTGACCTCGTGGCCAACGTTGAAAAATACCCCGACTTTATGCCCTGGTGTGGCGGCAGCGCCGTTAGTGAGCGCGACGAACACGGCATGAAAGCGTCAGTGACGATTTCCATGGCTGGTTTGCGCCAGACCTTTACCACCCAGAATACGCATACTTATCCGACCTTGATTGAATTAGAACTCATTGACGGGCCATTCTCTGCGCTGCACGGCCGCTGGGAATTCGTGCCACTGTCTGATGAGGCCTGCAAGGTGGTGTTCACTCTACGCTATGCGTTCTCTAGCCGCATGTTAGAGAAGCTTGTTGGCCCCATATTTAATCGCGTCGCTAACAGTTTTATTGACTCGTTTTCTAAGCGTGCCGACGTTTGCTACGGATCCAATCCAAGCGCCACCCCCCCTCAAAACCCATGACCGAGCACGTGTCGGTTGTTTATTGCCCCACACCAGATGAAGTTTGGCAGGTTAATCTAACATTCTCTGAGCCTTTGACGGTTGCCGAGGTGGTTGCGCAAAGCGGTATCTTGCAACACTATCCGGCGCTAAATGACGAAGTATTGTCACTTGGGATTTTTGGGCATTTGTGTTTACCTGACCGCTTGGTCCAGGCGGGTGATCGGATCGAGATATATCGCCCGCTTTTTTTTGATCCCATGCAGTCTCGCCGCCGCCGAGCGGCTCACCGCTTGGCTCAGGTAAAAAAAGAGAAAACGGAAAAAGCGAAAGAAAAAGCAGAGAAAGTAGCGAAAGAGAAAGCAGAGAAAGCCGAGAAAGCCGAGAAAGAGAAAGCCGAGAAAAAGAAATAGCAAAAAACCATAATAAAAAAAGACAAAAAAAAGACAACAAAAAAAGAACGCCCTTCTAACCAGCAACCCTTAACCAATCAATTGCCGCGGAGACGTGCCTCATGGATGACAGCGTTATTTTCGAAACCCAACCTTGCCAAGACGATAAAGTGGTCGGTATCGCCACACTGAATCAGCCCAAGTTGCTCAATGGCCTGTCGCTTGGCATGACGCGATTGCTGCATCAACAGTTAGAGCAATGGGTGAGCGATGACAGCGTGGTCGCGGTTATCTTAAAAGGCGCAGGTGACAAGGCCTTTTGTGCTGGCGGGGACCTTCATGGCCTCTACCGAGCAATGCAAGACCATCAAGGGCGGCCTGCCCGCGAGAATCAAATGGTGTGTGACTTCTTCGCCGAAGAATACGCCCTAGACTATTCGATTCACACCTATCCGAAGCCCATTGTTTGTTGGGGTGATGGCATTGTGATGGGCGGCGGTATGGGGTTGATGGCTGGTTCGAGTCATCGCGTGGTCACCGAGACATCGCGCTTGGCCATGCCAGAGATCAGCATTGGGTTATTTCCCGATGTGGGTGGCTCGTGGCTCTTGGCTCGTGCACCTGGTAAGACGGGGATTTTTTTGGGTTTGACTGGCGCCTCGCTCGGTGCCGGCGACGCGATCTTTGCTGGTATGGCTGATCATGCGATCTGTCGAGACCAATGGGAAGCCTTTTTGAGCGCCATCAGTGCGCAAGCATGGCAGAACCGCTATACGGATTTTCAGACGATGACGGATGTGTTGTTGACCTTGGCCTCACCCACGCTATCACCAGGGCCGCTGCGCCAACACTTCGACTTGATACAGTCGACTTGCCAAGGTTATGAATTGGAAGAAATCGCCGAGCGCGTCAGCGCGTTAGCCGACCACGAAGACCCCTGGCTGGCACGTGCGGGTAAAACTTATGCGGCGGGTTGCCCGGCCACCGCTCGCTTATCTTGGCTGTTGTGGCGTTGTGCGCGTCAACTCTCTTTGGCCCAAGTGTTTCAGGTGGAGTGGGGCGTGGCCATCGAGTGTGCGGCCCAAGGCAACTTCCAAGAAGGCATCCGTGCGATGCTGATCGACAAAGACCGCCAGCCAAAATGGCAACCCGCGAGCCTGCGTGAAACGGCTGGCGATTGGAATGCCCCTTACTTTGCCATCGCGATCGATGATCCCTCCCATCCCCTGAAGGACTTAGGTAGCTGATCAGGCCACTGGCGTGGGCACAACCGAATAAGGTAGCGCCCAAGGCGTTAGTTGAGGGCCATCAACTGCTCCCGCGTGCAGCGGTGTCTCTGTTTGGGCTTGGGTATGTTTCAGAGGCGCTTCAAACAGCAACCACATGCGATCTTGGTCTCGAGCCATGCTGATCACCCGGCCGCAGGGGTTGGGGCCGTCGCTTGGACAAAAAATGTCTTCACCTGGCTTGACGGTGGCGTCGCTCGCACTAAAAACACCCAGTTGCATGCGTCGTTTAACGATGCCGCGGTAATGGGCACGCGCCACCACCTCTTGACCGGGGTAGCAGCCCTTGGTGAAGCTGACGCCTTCGATGAGGTCGAGATTGACTGTTTGCGGGATAAAGAGGTCTTGGGTGCCGGCTTCGATCCAAGGCAGGCCAGCTTTTAAGTCCATGACATTCCAATCGGCTGGGTCATTATGGGTAAGTAAATCATCGCCCAGTGTTTGCGTCAGTGCCGCACTTTGTGTGGCGTCGGCGATGCACCACCAGCGCATCAACGCGGGATCCGCACTTGGGGCGGCTACCCAAATGCCATCTTCTGCAGCCACGCTCGCCCAAACCGTTTTTGGAAGGGCATGGCCGAGCACTTCCTCGGCCCGCTCAAGGGTATCGGTGGCCACGACCAAGCCTGAGACCTTTTTTTCTGTTTCTTCAAGGCTCACCTTGCTTCTGAGAACAAACATCTTCAGGCGCTTTAAAAACGCAGGCAACACATCGGCTTTTACCAAACCGAGCACCTGGTGTTCGATAGGCGTGGGAGCCAACACCATATTGGCCAGCAGTCGACCTTGTGCCGTGCAGTAGCCTGCCAACGCCGCCTCATGGTTTTGTAGTGGAGCCACATCTTGCGTGAGCTGTGACTGTAAGAAAGTCAGCATGTCTTGGCCAGCCGCTGAAAAAACCGCCAAATCTAAACCAACGTAACGAGTGAATAACGCGCCGCAACCTTGCATAACCCTTTCCCCAGTCAATGAGCTGTATTGCTTGTTTGTTTACTTGTTTGCTTGATTTTGTGTGCTTACTTAATTATTTTGATGTTTTGATTTTTTTCACACACTTTCAATTATAACAACAGGTGTCGGTGAGGCAATGAGTGTCACGTCAGTGCCACGGGTATTGCTGTCAGTATTCTTAGGGGGGAGCGTCCTGTCATCAGGCCCGGGCGCTGCGGTGGAACCGCCACCTGTTGGTGTGTTTCCATTACACTTCTAAGCCATGAGAGCGTTACTGCATACTTTTCTGTGGCTGGTATTGATTGCCGTGCTCGCGCTGGCAAGCGCTGGTGTATTCGCCTATTACTGGGTGCACAAACCGTTGGAGTTGCCTTCGCAGACGGTGGAGTTGCGTGTGCCCGCGGGCGCGAGCCCACTTCAAATTGCACGTCGCATGGTGGATCAAGGCGTGGTCATGCCGCCCGAGGCATTTGCCTGGTTGGCACGAATCACCGAACAAGACCGATTGATCAAGGCAGGTGGTTATCAAATCAAAGCTGGCGACAGCCTGTGGGATATCGTCCAACGGATGGCCAGTGGAGATGTCAGCCATCGGCGGGTGGCCTTTATCGAGGGTTGGACCGCGAAACAAATGATGGAGACGGTCGCCAAACACCCTGATATTGAACAAACCATTGATCCCGACACCATCGCAGACCAAGCAGCCTTGGCCGATTACTTGGGGATCGAGCAACCCTACGTGGAAGGTTTGTTTTTTCCTGATACGTATGTCTTTGCCGTGGGCACAAGCGATCAAGAGATTCTAAAGCGTGCCTACGAGACCCAAGCCCAAGTCTTGTCGCAAGCCTGGGCAAACCGATCGGATAACCTGCCGCTTAAGACGCCACAAGAGGCGTTGATTCTGGCCTCTATCGTCGAAAAAGAAACCGGTCAAGCGCAAGAGCGGGCCACGGTTGCCGGGGTGTTTATCAATCGACTGCGCGTTGGCATGCCGCTGCAAACCGATCCGACCGTCATTTACGGCATGGGTGAACGCTACCAAGGGCGTATTCGCAAAGCCGATCTGCAACGAGACACCCCTTGGAACACTTATACGCGATCAGGACTGCCACCCACGCCAATCTCAAGCGTGGGCCGTGCCTCACTTGAGGCGGTCTTGAACCCAGCGGCACACGATTATTTTTACTTTGTGGCCAAAGGCGACGGCACGAGTGCGTTCGCTAAAAACCTGGCCGATCACAATCGAAACGTCCGCCGCTATATTTTGAACAGACCATGAAATCGATCGACAACACGCGGGGATTGTTTTTAACTTTCGAGGGCGTGGATGGCGCTGGTAAAAGTACGCACGTGCAATGGGTGAGCGATTACTTGAGCGCGAACGGTGTGACCGTGTGCCGCACGCGCGAGCCGGGCGGCACCCCTTTGGCAGAAAAATTGCGTGAACTGTTGTTGACCGAGTCGATGCATTTAGAGACTGAAACGTTGTTGATGTTTGCCGCGCGTAACGAACACCTGCGTACCGTGATTGAACCTGCGCTTGCCGCCGGCCATTGGGTGGTCTGTGACCGATTCAGCGACGCCTCGTTTGCCTATCAGGGCGCTGGACGGGGATTGGGCATGGCCCGCGTGGCTACCCTGGTTGAGTGGGTTCATCCGGCGTTTGGTCCCGACCGAACCTGGTTGTTTGACGTCCCCTTGGCGGTCGCCAAGCAACGCTTGGCTGACACCCGTGAGCCGGATCGCTTTGAGCGAGAACAGGCTGATTTCTTTGAACGCACGCGTGCGGCTTATCTGTCGTTAGTTGCGCAAGAGCCCGACCGGTTTGAAGTCGTCGATGGCACGCAGAGCATCTCAGCGATTCGCACAGGTTTGACCGAGTCGCTTGATGATCTCTTAGCGGCTTGGCATCCCGCAGTTGATAACAAGCCATGATTGGCACTTTTTTACCTTGGCAGCAGACGCTGGCCAAACGCTGGCTCAGTCAACAAGACACCATGCCGCATGCCTTACTCGTGCACGGCCTAAGCGGTATCGGTAAACGACAGTTCGCGCTCTCCATGGCGCAGGCCCTTTTGTGCGAGACACGTGCGCCCAACAGCCCGGACTTTGCTTGCGGGGCTTGTGACGCGTGCCACTGGGTGGCGAGCGGCAATCATCCTGATTTGATGCGGGTTCGTCCGGCTGCGTTGGCTGCCCGCGAGGGTATGGCACAAGACGTTGCAGCGGGAGCGGAGGGTGACACCGATTCTGGCGGCGCGGCAAAAAAGAAGCTTTCCGAAGATTTACGTGTTGACCAGATTCGGGCCCTTGAGCCTTGGTACCATCGGGCCACGCATCGCGGGCGCTTGCGTGTGGTGGTGATTTATCCTGCCCAGACCATGAACACAGTGACCGCCAATGCGCTGCTAAAGGCATTGGAAGAGCCGCCACCCGAGACCATTTTTTTTCTGGTGACCGATGCCTTAGACCGCCTATTGCCCACGGTCTTATCGCGCTGCCAAAAGTTGACGGTCCCAGTGCCTGATCAAGCGCAAAGCTTGGCCTGGCTCGAGCAAGCCTCAGTTGATCATGCCGCGCAATGGCTAGCCGCGGCAGGCGGTGCACCGTTGCGAGCCTTAGAGATGTCCCAGCAGCAAAGCCAGCCATGCCCGGCGTGGGCGGTTGATTTGATGGCGCAAGTGGTGCAACCCAAGTCCGCAGCGGTCGGCAAACTAGCTGATGAGCTTGCCAAGCAACCCGCGGTAGAATGGTTAAGCGTTTTACAGCGGCTCAGCCTAGACGTCACCTTAGCCAATGCGGGATTGTCAGTGCGCTATTACCCCCACCTGTCAACGGCGCTGCAACAACGTGCCGGGCAAGGGTCTTTGGCGCATTGGTCTGGGCTTGCCAGCTGGATGGGGCAGCAAATGCCCCTTGCCACACACCCTTTGAACGCCAAGTTATTTGCACATTCGTGCCTACAACGTTTTTGTGACAGACCTTTATGACCGTTTTGATTGATTCTCACTGCCACGTCAATTTTGCTGATCTGGCTGCCGACTACCCCGCCATTGTCAAAAAAATGACAGAGAATCAGGTGAGGGGGGCCTTGTGCGTGAGCGTTAACCTGCGAGACTGGGATGCCATGATGCAAATGGTGCAAGCGCAGCCAACGCTTTGGGGCTCTGTGGGTGTTCACCCCGACTACGAAGATGAGGTGGCGCCAACGGTCGATGACCTGGTGTCGCGCAGCGAACACACTAAAGTCGTGGCGATCGGGGAGACTGGCCTGGATTACTTTCGACTTGAAGGCGATTTGTCTTGGCAGCGCGAGCGATTCATAACCCATATCCGCGCCGCTCGCCAAACCGGTCTGCCACTGATTGTTCATACCCGTCAGGCACGCGAAGACACCATTCGTATATTAGAAGAAGAGCAGGCGCAAAGCGTGGGTGGCGTGATGCACTGCTTCACTGAAAGCTGGGAGATGGCCCAAGCCAGCATGGCATTGGGCTTTTACATCTCGTTTTCTGGGATTGTGACCTTCAAAAATGCGCAGGAGCTACAAGAAACCGCTATCAAAGTGCCGCTTGATAGGCTATTGATCGAGACCGACTCTCCTTATTTGGCGCCAGTGCCTTATCGGGGCAAGCGCAACGATCCTTCCTTGGTGCTTCATGTGGCTGAGAAAATTGCCGAACTACGGGGCATATCTGTTGATGAAGTAGCCCAAGCATCCACGGACAATTTCTATCGTCTTTTCAGTAAGATAGAGCGACCAATTGAAGTGGAGTCTTAAGACAATGACTTTTCAAGATAACACCTTAATTAATGTCTATAACCCTTTGTTAATATTAAAAAAGATTGGTTTTTTTGCGGTAATAGTTTGTTTGAGTGTGGTGAACGGCTTGTCATACGCACAAAACACCGAAAACCTCTGGATCCATGTAAAAAATGACCGTGCCGACCAAGTGAGCACGCTACTCAGCCAGGGGCTAGATCCCAACATCACCACCGACATTGGCAATCCCCTTTTGATGCAAGCCGTGCGAGACAACAGTTGGGCGGTGTTTGATGTGGTGTTCAAAAACCCAAAAACCAACATCAAAATCATCAACGCTTACCAGGAAACCCCGCTCATGTACGTCAGTCTGATGGGTGATTTGCCGCGCACAAAGGCCTTGGTTGAGCGCGGAGCAACGATCAATCACTTAGGGTGGACCCCTTTGCACTATGCTGCCTCAAAAAGTCAGGTTGCCGTGGTTGATTATTTATTGAGCCAAGGGGCCATGCCAAACGCACCCGCTCCAAACGGCTCAAGCCCCATCATGATGGCCGCCCGTGCCGGCTCGTTTGATACCGTGCAAGTGTTGCTAGACGCTGGTGCTGATCCTGCTGCGATCGATATCAATGGTGACAATGCCGCTGCGGCCGCTCGCCTTCAAGGGCACACCAATCTGGCCGATAGTCTTCAAGAAATCATCGATAAACGCCAGGCGAAGTAGGGCCTGTCGGTCATGCCCATTGCTGCAGTCACTACCGGTTGGCTTGAAGTAACGATTAAAACAACGATTAAAACAACGATTCAAGCAAGCCAGGTTTGATGACTCCAGCAAGTGCCGCATAAGGCACTGTCAAGACGGGCTCCCCGAATGAACCGGGTGCAATGGCATAGCGGGCATAGCCAACATGCAGACCCTCAGCCATGAAAGCCACATTCTCAGACGGCACAAATGGCCACTGCTCGATGAAATCAGACACGTTTTTGATGGAACCTTCGCTTTTTTGGTCAACAACCCATTGCTTGTGCGCTCGTTTAAGCGCATCAACGTAGGCAGCCTGAGCGTCTGGTTGCAACGCATCGGCCAGTGTCACGGCACGGTCGTCGGCCAGACGCCAGTTTATAAACCGAGCCGACGACAGACCGTGTGCGCCGCCTTCAAACTGGTACTTGCTTAATGAGAGCACCACCCATTGGCTTGTTTGCCTGAGCAACGAGGTCTGCAGGACAATTTGCTCACCGGGCTTGGCCTGCGCTTGGAAATGCTCGGTCAAGGCCGGCAGATCCATCTCAGGCTTGGGCGCCTGAGCATTGTTTTGCAGGAGGGCCCAAAGCGCACGATCGATGAAACGATTGAGCTCGGGCTGGCCCTGAAACTTCAAGGTTTGCCAATCGAGCCGAGCGCACCGGTCACGGTCACAGCGCTCAACATAGACGCTACGTGACAGGCTTTCATAGGCGATAACGCCGCCTTGTTCGGTTTGCTGGGCGTGGGCGCCGCCGAGCAAACCGAACAAGGTCAGTATGAGCGCAGGGCCTTTATTCCAAAGGCGGCAATTTAGGTGCATTGGGATTTAACGCCTCACTGAGTTTATAAGTCCGCTGGGTTGCCTCACGCTGGTGAATCGACCGATACCAGCGCTGCAGATGAGGAAAGTCGGCCAAGTTTTGTTGCTGTCGCGGATGGGCAGCAATCCACGGAAAACAAGCCATATCCGCAATCGAATAGTCATCGGCAATGAACGCGCGATCAGCCAAGCGTCGATTGAGCACCCCGTATAGACGTGCCGTCTCATCGACGTAGCGAGTGATCGCATAGGGAATTTTTTCTTTGGCGAATTGACCAAAGTGATGGTTCTGTCCGGCCATTGGCCCCAAGCCACCCATCTGCCAAAACAGCCACTCAAGCGTTTGCAAACGAACCCGGGGTTCGGTCGATAAAAACTGACCGGTTTTTTCTGCAAGATAAAGCAAGATGGCGCCTGACTCAAACACCGAAATGGGTTCGCCGCCATCGCTGGGTTCGTGATCAACAATCGCGGGGATACGGTTGTTTGGCGCAATCACCAAAAAGTTGGGCTCAAACTGTTCATTTTTGGCAATATTGATGGGCTTGACTGTGTACGGCAACCCCGTTTCTTCCAGAAACAAGGTGATTTTGTGGCCATTGGGTGTGGTCCAGTAGTAGAGATCGATCATGATTCTTATCCTTTTGTATCGTCTGTCTAGAAGATCTTATAAAAGTGCTTCAATGTCGCTGCGCAGGGCCTGCGGCTTGACGTTTGACGCGTAGCGTTTGACTACGTTGCCTTGGCGATCAATTAAAAACTTGGTGAAATTCCACTTGACCGCTTCCGTGCCGAGCAGGCCAGGTTGGCTAGACTTCAACCAATCGTAGAGGTCAATGGCTCCTTTGCCGTTGACATCGACTTTGGCGAACATGGGAAACGTCACCCCGTAGTTGGTCTCACAAAACGACTCGATGGCGGCTTCGTCATCGGGCTCCTGTGAGCCAAACTGATTGCACGGAAACCCCAAGACAGAAAAGCCTTGGTCTGCCAATGCGGTCTGTAGCGCCTGAAGGCCCGTGTATTGCCCGGTAAAGCCGCAGCGTGAAGCCACGTTGACGATCAACAGCACCTTACCCAAGTACGGTTCAAGCGATTGGGTGTTGCCGTGTATATCGGTTGCAGAGAAGTCGGAAATAGTGGCCATGCGGGGCATTCCTATGTGTGTCGAAGACTTGAAGTCTTGAAGACTTGAAGTCTTGAAGACTTGAAGTCTTGAAGTCTTGAAGTCTTGATTAGGGGGTTCGATTCAGTTGCTTAAAAGCGTCGATAGCGCGCACCCGACTGGACTTGAGATCCACGATCGGCAAGGGATAGCCGAGCGCTTGTCGTTGCGCCGTGGTTGGGTCGTGGATGCTTTTGTCATCAAGTGATTTGAGTGCTGGTAACCAGTGACGGATAAAAGTCCCTTGCGGATCAAACTTTTGTGATTGGCTGATGGGGTTAAAAACACGGAAGTAGGGCGCCGAATCAGCCCCCGTTGAAGCGCTCCATTGCCAGCCCCCATTGTTAGCGGCTAATTCACCGTCAATGAGGTGGCGCATAAAAAATGCCTCGCCAAGACGCCAGTCGATCAGCAAGTTTTTGGTTAAGAACATGGCAACGACCATTCGCAAGCGGTTATGCATCCAACCGGTTTGCAATAGCTGCTGCATCGCCGCATCAACGAGAGCAATCCCGGTTCGGGCTTGCGCCCAAGCGGCAAAGTCATCAGGCGCGTCGCGCCATTGAACCGCGGCGGTTTCTGGTTTGAGTGGTTGGTGCATGGATAACTGTGGAAACCCATTGAGCAAGTGCCAGTAAAACTCACGCCAAATGAGCTCATTGATCCAACTGCGCACGCCCACTTGCCCCGTCTCAAGCTCACCCTGATTGAAGGCCAGCGCGGCATTTAAGCATTGCGCTGGCGATATGAGGCCGGCGGCCAAGTAAGGTGACAAACCGCTGGTGCCGGGCTGTGCAGGAAAGTTACGGGCGGTCTCGTAATCAGATACCCGGTCACTTAAAAAATCTTTGAGGCGTTTATCAATGTGGGCTTGCTCAACCGGCCACTGCTCGGCCAAATGGGGTAAGGCTTCAGGCCAAACCGCATCAATATCGTCAGACGCGATGTCTACTGGCAATGACCGTGGCGGCGGGCAGGGCACCAAAGATAACGGTTCAGCCCTCAAACGCGCCCGACAGGCCCGTGCAAAGGGTGAAAACACACGGTACACCCCGCCGGAACCGGTTTTAAGTGAGCCGGGCGCCAACAAGGTTTGACCGTTGTGAGCCACCATGGTGATGCCAGCGGATTGCAACAGGGCATAACAGGCGCGATCGCGACGCCGTTCGTGAACGCCTTGCTCTCGGTTGCAATGGATTTCAGTGATGCCGTGTTGTTGACAAAACGCCAACAAGGCCGGCGGTAAATCATGCCACTGTTCGACCCTTAAAAGCTTGAGAGCAACGCCAATGGTGGCCAAGCCTGGCTGCAGGGCGTGTAGGGCACGACGCCATAGGTCTAACTTGACTGGGGCATCGTGGTGACTTTCCCACTCGGACGGTGAGACCACATACAAAGCGAGCGCCGCGCCGGTCGCGCACGCCGCTGCCAAGGCAGGTTGGTCTTGTAAGCGCAAATCACCACGAAACCAAACGCAGGCGGTCATCGTTGTGCCGCCTGCCACTCGGTGACAGCAGCCAATGTCCGCGTCACATGATCAGTTGGACTGAGGCTTTCATAAACATCAATAATGGTGCCATCGGGTGCGATGGCGTAGGAGATCCTATCTGCGGTTCCCGGCCAGATCTTTAAGGCGGCGTCGTAGGCTTTCATGATTGACTGATCATCATCGGCCGCCACGGCGAACTTGCCGCCACAAGGGCCAGTGGAAAATCTTTTTAGGGTTTCAATGTCATCGCCCGATACCCCGACCACCGTGGTCTTTTGTGCGGCAAAGTCGTCAATGGCTTGAGCAAACATCTGCGCCTCGATGGTGCAGCCGCTGGTGAAGGCCTTGGGATAAAAATAGACCACCACAGGGCCTTGTTCTAAGGCACTTTTTAAATCAAAGTTAAACACCTCACCCGCGAGCGCGGCAGTGGTTTTGAAGACGGGTGCGGCTTGCCCTGGGCTCATTTGGCTCCAAGCACTGCCTTGGCCAGAAAACCAAAGCGCCACAAAGGCGAGGGTGCTCATACACAGGCGGCGATAGTTGCCTCGGCTCACCGATCGCGTGACGGTCTCTTGAAGAGATAAAACATGGGCTGTTGGCTGCTTCATGGCTGACTCGTGGGTTATGGTTAGACGTTGAAGATGGTTAAACCAGTGTTTGACTAAAGGTAATCGTAAGTAGGTAAGCGTAAATGAAACCCGAACCAACGTCCAAATTGTCCCTGTGGCTGACTATGTGGCCGACTCTGTCGCTGAATCTGTCGCTGACCACGTGGCGTCGCGCGCTCAGCCTGCTACTGATCGTTGGTGCAACCAGCGTCGTGGCACAAACCACCCCTCCCGAGAACGAGCAACCCCTAACAAGCGAGGAGATATTGGCGCTTTTCGAGCGAGAGGCAAATGCCGCTTATGCCATCGCCAAAGAAACGTGTGAGCCGCTCTCAGGGCAAGAACAGAAACAATGTTTGGCCCAAGCCCGCTTGCAATACGACGCCGATCGGCGTTACGCACGCAAGCGCGCAGAGCAGGGCTATTGACAGTGGTCGACTAAGTTTAAAAGCATCTAAATGTCGATGTTTTGTACGTGCTCGACGGTGGGTGCCTGTGCAAAGTGAGGCCCAACCAAGGCGCGCCATTGCTGAAAACCATCAGACTCACGAAAGTCGACCATATGCGCCTCGACCGTTTCCCACTCAACCATCAACTGGTATTGATCGGGCTCTTCAATGGACCGTACCAGTCTTACCCCATGGCAACCCTTGGCTGCCATAAAGTGTGGCTTGGCGAGAGTCACTTGTTTCTCAAACGTGGCCTCTTCGCCTGCTTTAATGACGAGGTGTGCAATTTCTGTCACCATATTGATTCCTTTAGGATTGATGGATACAAAAAACCGAACACCCATCATACGACAGCGTTAGGCACAGAAATACGATCTCAGCTTGGACATTAACGGCCTATTTGGTTTAACGAAAAAAAATGGAAACGTTAGGATGAAAACTTCTCCGTCTCCAAAAGGTTTAAATCCATGAGCAAACCGACGACCCTGAGTTTTTTTGGTGCTGCAGGCACTGTGACCGGCTCTAAAACCATGCTGAACCACCAGGGCCATCAGATCCTGGTCGATTGCGGCCTGTTTCAAGGCTATAAGAACCTTCGCCAGCTCAATTGGCTAGATCTGCCATTCGATCCCAGCCGACTCAGTGCCGTGGTGCTTACGCATGCCCACCTTGATCATTGTGGCGCCTTGCCTTTACTCATCAAACAAGGGTATCGCGGTCCGATTTACACCTCTGTTGCTTCGGCGGATGTGGCAACCGTGTTGTTGCTCGATAGTGCCAAGTTGCAACAAGAAGAGGCTGATTATGTTAATCGGCACAAGACAACCCGTCATCACCCAGCCAAACCGCTTTACACAGTCGACGATGTGGCAGACACCGTGGCGCAATTCAAAACCCTGCCGTTTGATGAATGGGAAACATTGGTGCCAGGCATTTCCGTCAAACTGCAACGCGCGAGCCACATCTTAGGCGCGGCCAGTGTGCGTATTCACACGGGAGAGCGCGAGGTGGTGTTTTCTGGTGATTTGGGGCGTGCTGAGGCCCCGATATTGGGCGCGCCTGAGCCGTTAGGACCCACTGATTATGTGGTGATGGAGTCGACCTATGGCAATCGTTTCCATTCCGACGAAGACCCTAAAGCAATACTTGCCAAAATCATCAACGACACCGTCAAAAAGGGCGGGACGATACTGATTCCAGCTTTTGCCGTTGGTCGTTCGCAAGTGCTCTTGCACGCCATCGCTGAAATGAGGGCCAAGGATCAAATCCCCAACGTCCCTGTATTTTTAGACAGCCCGATGGCGGTGAGAGTTACCAAACTCTATCAAAAGCACCACAAAGCACATCAACTGAGTGCGACTCAAATGGCAAAGGTATTTGATATCGCCACACTCGTGAGTACGGTCGAAGAGTCCAAGGCGCTCACTGCCTTGCACTACCCCCGCATCATTTTGTCCGCCAGCGGCATGGCCACTGGCGGCAGGGTGCTGCACCATCTGCGGGCGTTGGTGCAGGATCATCGCAATGCTGTCGTGTTTCCGGGGTTTCAGGCCGGTGGTACCCGTGGGGCGCGCATGGTCGCAGGCGAGCCCACCATTCGGATGTTTGGGCAAGATCTAGAGGTACGGGCAACTGTGCATGCCATCGACGGGTTTTCTGCGCATGCCGATGCCAACCAGCTGCTGGAATGGCTTGAAACAGCGGGCGGCAGCCCACGACAGGTCTTTCTCAACCACGGTGAACCAGACGCGGCAGACGCCTTGCGACAACGGATCAACCGCGAACTCCGCTTGTCATGCCAAATCCCCCTCCTGGGGCAAACCTTCACCTTGGCTTGAGCAAAAAAGGTACCCATCGCCCACGATGCCCACAATGTCCACACTGCCCACATACATGCGTCAATTGACATGCCCGACCCTGACTATATAATGAAAGTTATATAGCAAAGGAGGGCAACCGATGCTCACATTTAAAGTAACCACTGTGGGTTCATCTGAAGGACTGATCCTGAACAAGGAGGCTAAGCGTATCTTGAACGTACGGAAAGGCGATACGCTTTATTTGACTGAGGCCCCAGACGGGGCAATGCGCATCACGCCTTACAGCCCTGAGTTTGAGCGCCAGATGGCCTTGGCCGAGACGATCATGCACGATGATCGAGAGATCCTGCGCGTGCTGGCTAAATGAGTTGGCAATGGGTGCATCGCGACACCGTCTTTGCGGTGCACGATAAGCAGCTCGCCGTGCATGGCGGTTTGGCCGGTGTACGTGACATCAAGGCCGTGGAGTCGGCGCTCGACCGGGCACAAGACCTTGCTGCGTATGGTAAGCCACCGCCCGACATCGCCGATCTTGCCGCGGTCTATATTTGTGGCATCGCCTCTAATCACGGATTTAACGACGGTTATAAGCGCACGGCTTGGGTGATTGGTCGCCTGTTTTTGGCAATAAACAACGCGAGGCTTGTGTTCGAGGCGGTCGACGCCATTAACTTCATGCTTGCTGTCGCTGGCGGCAACATGACAACCCAACAAGCGTCCGACTGGTTACGGCAACGCCTGGTGGCGTAAAGTCCTGCACGCACCCGCACGCACCCGCACGCACCCGCACGTATCCGCACGCACGCGCCAGTCTGACTTTCATTGATCGCGAACGCGATATGTGTGAATAATATGCGATGGTTCATACTCGTCTATATTCGCTGTTAGGGCAAACCTTCACTTTCACTCTCACTTTTACTTTCACTTTCGCTTTCATTTGCCTTCTCACATTCACCTTGGCTTGAGAACAACCACCCATAAGCCCATGACCAAACCGCTGACATTACGCTACCGTCCCTTAGGCATAGACACCTTGCAAGAACACGTGGCGTTTTTGCACGGCAGTTGCCCTATCTGTAAGTCAGAGGGCTTGCAGGCACAAACGCGCGTGCAATTGACGCATGCGGGGCATGTGGTGAGTACGATTGTGAACGTGATCCATTCGGACTTTCTCGGAAGTGGCGAGATTGGTTTGTCCTTGAGTGCTCAAGAGGATCTCGGCGTGCAAGAGGGCGACATCATTGAAGTGGTGCAAGCGCCGCCGGTTGATTCCCTGAGTCAATTGCGCTCAAAAATTTATGGCCACCGTCTTGATAAGCAAGGCTTCGTGTCTATCATTGCCGACATTGCCAATGGCCGCTATGCCAACATTCATGTGGCGGCTTTTTTAACCGCCATGGCTAGTCATCGCGCCAATTTGCAAGAGGTCATTGATTTGACTGCCTCGATGGTTGAAGTCGGTGAAAAACTCGCTTGGGGTGTGACGCCCGTGGCGGACAAACATTGTGTGGGCGGTCTTCCAGGCAATCGAACGACGCCCATCGTGGTCGCTATCGCCGCCTGTGCGGGGCTCGTGATCCCCAAAACCTCATCACGTGCCATTACATCGCCAGCAGGTTCGGCCGATGTCATGGAAGTCATGACCCCGGTGACCCACGATTTGAACGCGATGCGCCATATCGTAGAAAAAGAGGGCGCTTGTTTTGTGTGGGGTGGGGCGCTCGCGCTTAGCCCTGCCGATGATTTGCTGATTAAAGTGGCCCGCCCGCTAGAAATCGACAGTGACGCCCAATTGGTGGCCTCAGTGTTATCTAAAAAAATAGCTGCTGGCGCCACCCATGTGGTGATCGACATTCCCGTGGGCCCAACCGCCAAGGTACGTAGCACCGAGCAGGCCGACCACCTCGAGCATCTCTTAACCCGGGTGGCCTTTGCCAATGGCCTCAATCTAATGGTGGTTCGTACTGACGGCACACAGCCAGTGGGTCGAGGCATTGGTCCTGCGCTTGAAGCCCGCGATATTTTACAAGTGCTACGTAACGAGCCCGAAGCGCCACAGGATCTGCGACAACGGGCCATCGATCTCAGTAGCGCTTTGGTGGAGCTCTGTGGCAAGGTGCTTCCAGGGCAAGGTCAAGCGTTTGCCGATGAAGCCATTACGTCAGGGCGCGCTTGGCGCAAGTTTCAGTCCATTTGCCAAGCCCAGGGCGGGTTTACCGAACCATCAAGCGCCAAACTCAAACACACGATACGCACCACACAAGCCGGTGTCGTTAAGTCGATTGATAACCGCCGGCTTTCTAGAATTGCAAAACTTGCAGGGGCGCCACAGGCGCAAACCGCGGGTATCGATTTGTTGGTGCGTTTGGGTGATCGAGTGCAATCAGGCGATCCATTATTCGTTCTTCATGCACAAGCTCAAGGGGAGCTGGACTACACCTTGACGTATCTGGATGGCCATCCGCCGATACTGGTGGTGCCGGCACGGGGCTAGTGCCCTGAGCCTATCCTGTAAACGTATAATGTATATTATGTAAAGTAACTGATGGATGGTTGTACGGCTAGTTATCGCTTCTGCAAGGACACTTCCCGCTGCGCTTGCAATACATCCTCTGGCCATTGGGTTTTGATGTACGCAAAAATGCTTTCAATCTCAGCATCTGACAACACGGCTCCAAACGCTGGCATGTTGCTCTCGTAACCAATTGGTGCGGTCACACCCGGCACAAAACCATCTCTGACCATGCTGACCAACTGCGCGTCGGCATGATGCCAGGTGTGGCCACTGACATCGTGTGGCGGCGCGGGCAATCGGCCGTTGACCATGCGTTGTCGCCAATTGGGCTCACCCTGCAGCTGCGCACCATGACAACTGGCGCAATACATGGCATAACGTTGTTTGCCTTGAACCAAGGTGGCGCTAGTGGCCGGCACAATGAAAAACGGCTCACCAGCCACCCGCGGATGATTGTCCGAGGCTTCGGTCGAATGTTGCTGGCGCGCAAACCTAAGCGCCACCGCCACCGCCACCACCACCGTGACCAGCACGGCCAATAAAAGCAGGGTTATTAAGCGGCGTCGATTGATAGAAAATGGCATGTATCTTAGGTCGAGAATCGTCCGCGGAGTTCCCGCACCCCGCGCGCCAACACCCGAGCCTCTAGACCGACGGCAACAAACTTCGCACCCAAAGACAGATAGTTCTTGGCCAAAGTCTCGTCCGGTGTCAGGATGCCGGGGGCTTTGCCGTGTTTCAAAATGGTCGCTATCCCCTGCTCTATCACGGCCTGAACCGTTGGATGAGCCGGGTTACCGAGGTGGCCGTAAGCCGCCGCGAGATCTGCGGGGCCCAAGAAAACACCATCAATGCCTGGTACGGCGCAAATCTCATCCAAATGACTGATGGCGGTTTTGGTTTCGGCTTGCACCAGCAAGCAGACTTCATCATCGGCCACGCTTGGATAGTCGGTGCGTAAATCCCAGCGCGACACACGTGCGGTGCCGTAGCCCACCCCTCTAAAACCATGGGGTGGATAGCGCGTGGCCCGCACCAGCTCAGCGGCTTGTGTCGCGTCATCCACCATGGGAATCAAGAGCGTTTGCACCCCCACATCAAGTAATTGCTTGATCAGCACAGGGTCACCAATCACCGGTCGCGCGATCGGATGGCTGTGTGGATAGCCGCCAATCGCTTGCAATTGCGAAAGCACGGTTTGGATGTCGCTTGGCGTGTGTTCGCCGTCCAAAAGCAGCCAATCAAAACCCGCGGTGGCACAGATTTCAGCGGTGAAAGCGCTCGGGATCGAGAGCCACAAACCAATTTGTGGCTCTCCAGCCAATAAGCGCGTTTTAAACGCGTTACCGGTAGGTGTCATTAAGCACTCAAAAGCAGCGATTTAACCGCATCACCAATTTCGTTGGTTTGCGCTTGGCCACCCAGATCAGCTGTGCGCGGCCCATCTGCGAGTACGGTTTCAATCGCCTTGAGAACGGCATCATGTGCCTGTAAATAACGTGTTTGTTCTGGACCCTCTAAGCCGCGGCCCAAATAATCAAGCATCAAGGCACCCGACCAGATCATGGCAATCGGATTGGCTATGTTTTTGCCGTAAATATCTGGTGCTGAGCCGTGAACAGGCTCAAACAATGAGGGGAACAAACGATCCGGGTTTAGGTTCGCCGATGGCGCTAGGCCAATGGTGCCGGTACAGGCGGGACCGAGATCAGACAAAATATCGCCGAACAAATTCGACGCCACCACAACGTCAAAGCGGTCTGGTTGCAATACAAATCGCGCCGACAAAATGTCGATGTGCTGCTTATCGGTGGTGATATCAGGATATTGCTTGCCCATTTCAGCCGCACGACCATCCCAATAAGGCATGCTGATGGCAATACCATTTGATTTGGTGGCGATGGTCAAGTGTTTACGTTCGCGCTGGGAAGCCAGTTCAAACGCATACTTCAAGACGCGGTCTGTGCCAATCCGACTAAAGACCGATTCTTGGATAACAATCTCACGGTCGGTGCCGGCAAACATCGTGCCGCCTAGCGCGGTGTATTCGCCTTCCGTGTTTTCACGTACGACGAAGAAATCAATATCGCCGGCTTTGCGGTTAGTCAATGGGCATGGCACGCCTTCAAACAAACGCACGGGTCGCAAATTGATGTATTGATCAAATTCGCGCCTAAACTTTAACAACGAACCCCACAAAGACACATGATCAGGCACCGTGTCGGGCCAACCCACTGCCCCAAAGTACAAAGCATCACAGTCGCCGATACGTTGCTTCCAATCCTGCGGCATCATGTCGCCGTGCTCGGCGTAATAGTCACACGAAGCCCAATCGTGGTGTTCAAACGATAAATTCAGGTCGAACTTTTTAGCGGCCGCCTCAAGGACTTTAAGTCCCTCTGGCATGACTTCTTTGCCAATGCCATCACCCGGCAACACAGCAATACGAAAGGGGTGGTTCATGTTTAATCTCTCCAGCGCTTGTTAAATTTTAATAAGAATAAAAGGTTCAGGAATCAGGAATCAAGAATCAGGCTTCAGGATTATTCACTATGGTTGGTGCTGTCATTTGTCATTTGTCATTTGTCATTTGTCGCTCTGTCATTCGATCTTTTGGTTTGACGCTCTCATTGCCTGACCATCGTCTTGACCTAGCAATTTTGACAAGGCCCCTGCCCGATCATAAGCCGCTTGCATGGCTTGTGTAATGGTTTGAACGAATCCTTCTTCATCCAATACGTGCAGTGCAGCGGCGGTCGTGCCGCCTTTCGAAGTCACTCGCTCGCGCAGTACCGCCAGTGGCTCATCGGACTGAGCAGCCAACTCGGTGGCGCCAGACAGGGTTGCCAAAGCCATCTGTTTGGCCTGCGATGGTGTGAGCCCAAGCTGCTCGCCACCCGCGATCAATGCTTCGATAAACCGAAACACGTAAGCGGGTCCGCTACCTGACAACGCCGTCACGGCATCAATCATGGCGTCCGATTCGACCCATGCCACCTGACCAACTGCCGACAAAATAGCTTCCACGGTTTGCTTGTTACTCGCGGACACGCCGGTACTGGCCGCCAACCCTGTCATGCCTTTTTGTACCAGCGCGGGTGTGTTGGGCATGGCGCGCACCAGTTTTGTGAAAGGTGCCTCTGTATCGCCCAACCAACGACCCAGCGTCGACAGATTGATGCCTGCGGCAACACTCACGACCAGCGTTGATTCGGATAGAAACGGTTTGGCCGCCGCCACGACTTCAGCCAGTTGCTGTGGTTTGACTGCCAAGAGCCAGACCTCGCTGTGCGAGAGCGCGCCGTCACATGACTGACTGACCGACAACCCTCTGGCTTGCCAACGCTCGGTGGTTGGCACGTGCTGATCCACCACGTGCATGTCAGCCGGCACAACCCCTTGTTTCAGGAGCCCCTCAATGATGGCGCCGGCCATGTTGCCGCCGCCAATGAAAGCCATCTTGATGCGATGATCAACAATCGTCATAGATATTCCGAGAGCACAACTTGAAAAAAAATAACCACCCACAAAAACCTAAGCCTATGGCTTGACGGTTCATGGCCTGAGTATTCATGGCCTGAGTATTCATGGCCTAACTGCCTACAACCTGTCTGAAGCGTCGTTTATACGCCAAGGAGATACTGCACCACAAGCCCGCCGAACACCGCCGCGCCAAACCAATTGTTATGTCTAAAGGCACGAAAACAGGCTGCACGATCACGATCTTTGATCCAGACAAGGTGTTGCAGCGCGATCAAACCAGCGGTTGCCAAACCGATAAAGTAAGACCATTGCCAAGACATCAATATACCCACCAAGGCCAACAAAGCGAGACTGGCGGCGTAGCAGATACCAATCGCTGCCACGTCAAAGCGACCAAAAGTAATGGCCGCTGTTTTTAGACCCAAGCGCAAATCATCTTCTCGGTCCACCATGGCGTATTCCGTGTCGTAGGCGACGGTCCAGAACAAATTGGCTAGCAACATCAGCCAGGCCACAGCAGGTACTTGACCGGTGACCGCCGCAAACGCCATGGGCATACCAAAACCGAACGCCATGCCTAAATAGGCTTGGGGCACCCCAAAAAACCGTTTCATCAAGGGATAGGTGGCCGCAAAAAATAACGCCAAAACAGAAAGCTGAATGGTCAGCCAATTAAGCGTTAAGACCAGAGCGAAAGCACATAAAGCCAGCCCTGCCGCGATCCATAGGGCTTCAGCGGGTTTGATTTGACCGGTGGTTAGAACTCGAGCCTGCGTGCGCTCGACGAATCGATCAATGTCCCGATCAAAATAATCGTTGATCGCGCAACCGGCCGCGCGCATCAAGAACGTGCCCGCCACAAAAATCAATAAGATGCCGACCGGGGGCTGACCTTCACTGGCGGCCCATAAAGCCCAAAGCGTGGGCCACAGCAGCAGTAATGTGCCAATGGGTTTGTCAATGCGCACGAGCCGGGCATAGAGCCCGAGCCGGTGCGTTAAAGCCAGTGTGCTCATTACTGCAACAGGCTACGCAGCATCCAAGCATTTTTCTCATGCACATCCAAGCGCTGAGTCAGCAAGTCGGCGGTGGGTTGATCATTGGCAGTGTCAGCGCGTTTGAAAGCGGCGCGTGCGGTTTGAGCCACTGACTCGTTGCCAGAGACCAAGAGGCGAATCATTTCATCCGCGTCAGGCACCGTTTTAGGTTCTTTGATTGACGACAGTTTGGCGTACTGGGTGTAAGTGCCCGGTGCATAGTGTCCAAGGGCACGGATTCGCTCAGCGATTTGATCTAACGCGGTCCATTCCTCCGTGTACTGCGTCATAAACATGGTGTGCAAGGTGTTGAACATGGGACCGGTGACGTTCCAATGGAAATTGTGCGTCATGAGATAGAGCGTGTAGGAGTCCGCGAGCATTTTTGAAAGCTCATCGGCAACAGCGGCCCTGTCCTTTGTGGAAATGCCGATGTTAATGGGGGGTGCTTTTAAAGCGGCTGTTGAGGCAATTTTTGTCATGAGAGAATCCTGTTAAAGAAAGGCTTGTCGTTGGCACTGTATCAACAAAAAAATGTGTCAACAAAGCACATAAATCACTGTTTCAGGATACCACCTAGGCGCGACTGGCGTCGAATAAGGTGTCATCGATGGGTAGCCTGTTGGTGCCTGGCAAATCGGTTTGCTGAATGGTTTGCGCCAAAGCTTGAACGGCAGCGGCACGTGGAAAGCTTTTTCGCCAAACGAGCACCACCCGACGGTCTGGCACGGGCGCTTTGAACGGCACATATTTCAGTAGGGCCGATTCGGGGTTTTCATTGCCCATCAGTGATGTCACGGGCATCACGGTCAAGCCAATGCCTGCGGCCACCATGTGACGAATGGTCTCAAGCGAGGAGCCTTCAAAGGTGCGTTGAATACCTTCTGTTTGATCAGAAAAGCGCGACAGCTCTGGACAAACACCTAGAACGTGGTCTCTAAAACAGTGTCCACTGCCTAGCAGCAACATGGTTTGTCGTTTCAAGTCCTCGGCAGCGATATTCTCACGCTCAGCCCACGGGTGGGCAGCTGGCATCGCCACCATAAAGGGTTCGTCATAAAGCGGCATGGCCACAAGGCCCGTGTCTGGCAGCGGTAGCGCCAAGATGGCGCAGTCGATTTCGCCGTTGCGCAGCAAGTCGATCAATTTAACGGTGAAGTTTTCTTGCAAAATAAGGGGCATCTGCGGGGTGCGCTTGACTTGAACGGGAATCAAACGGGGCAATAGGTAGGGCCCGATGGTGTGAATCACGCCCACACGCAGGGGACCCGCCAATGGATCATGGCCCATGCGCGCGATCTGCTTCATGGCAGCACTTTCTTGCAGCACTTTATGGGCTTGGGCGATCAGTCGTTCGCCGATCGGCGTGACGCCGATCTCCGAACCTCCGCGCTCAAAGACGGTTACACCGAGTTCGTCCTCGAGTTTACGTATGGCCACCGACAAAGTCGGCTGACTCACAAAGCAGGTTTCGGCGGCTCGGCCAAAGTGTCTTTCTCGTGCCACGGCAACGATATACTTTAATTCGGTCAGAGTCATATTCGCATTTCCTTATGCTTATAACAAAGGCTCAGCAGCCAATTTTAAGCAATGATTTTCGGTTTCGTTCATTGGTTCTTTTCTTTCTTTGCCATTGCCTGCTAGCCGTTTAAATACGCTTCCCGCTCCTGCATCCAACGCGTTTTATGGCGCTGCGCAACTTCAGGGTGATGCGCCTTGAGTTCAGCGGCGAGCTGTTGGGCCCGTTCAACCCATTGGGCATCCGCCTCAAAATCAGCAAACCGCAACAAAGCCAACCCCGACTGACGAGCCCCTAAAAACTCACCGGGGCCCCTGAGTTGCAGGTCTCTTCGCGCAATTTCAAACCCATCGTCTGTTTCATACATGGCACGCAACCGCGTTTGTGCCTCAGCAGACATCGGTTTTTCATACAGGAGCAGGCAAATAGACTCGCGTGCACCGCGCCCCACCCTGCCCCTTAACTGATGCAATTGTGCCAAACCAAATCGCTCGGCATGCTCAATCACCATCAGGCTGGCATTGGGTACGTCTACGCCGACTTCGATCACCGTGGTTGCCACCAAAACCGACAGCTGCCCCGCACTGAAAGCTTGCATGACCGCCGCTTTTTCTTGTGCGCTCAGACGCCCGTGAATCAAGCCGACAGAGACGTCTGACAAGGCTTCGGTTAGTGCCACGTGCGTATCGGTCGCGGTTTGCAATTGCAACGCCTCGCTCTCCTCGACCAACGGGCAGACCCAGTAGACCTGTCCACCTTGGGCGATCGCCGCGCGTATGCCTTGAACCACCTCATCGCGGCGACTGGCACTCATCAATTTGGTTTTAACCGGCGTGCGCCCTGGCGGCTTTTGATCAATCACAGAGACATCTAAATCAGCAAAAAACGTCATTGCCAGCGTGCGCGGAATCGGGGTGGCGCTCATGGTGAGTTGGTGAGGATATATCGCGGGGGCTTCGGTCTGAACGCCCTTGTTGCCTAAGGCCAAGCGTTGTGACACCCCAAAACGGTGTTGTTCATCGACAATGGCCAAACCCAAGTCGTGGAAGGTGACACCTTGTTGAATCAAAGCCTGTGTACCCACGATCAGCTGCGCTTGACCAGAGGCGATGTCAGCCAAGCTTTGCCTTTTGATGGGTGCAGATAAGCCTGAGCTCAGCCAGGCGCAATGCAGACCCAACACCTTGGCCCAAGCACTGAATTTCAAATAATGCTGCTCAGCCAGAATCTCAGTGGGCGCCATGACGGCGGCCTGTTTGCCGTGTGCCACGGCTCGCAGTGCCGCCAACGCGGCCACGATGGTTTTGCCGCTGCCAACATCGCCTTGTAGCAAGCGATGCATCGGAAAGGGCTGTGTCATGTCACCTTGAATTTCGCCCACCACGCGTAGCTGCGCAGCGGTCAATTCAAAAGGCAGTGCGCCAAGCAACTTGCCAACGAGTGAGCGCTCTAGCGCGCTCTCGGGCAGCGGCATCGCCTCTTTTTGACGGCGAGCTTGCCGTGCATCAGAAAGGCTGAGTTGCTGCGCCAAAAGCTCATCGAACTTAACCCTGATCCAGGCCGGATGGGTGCGTGAATCCAGCGCACTGACACTGTCGCTCGGCTGTGGCCAATGCAAGACACGAATCGCTTCCTTAAAAGGCAACAAGTCAAACGTTTCACGCACCGAGTCCGGCAAGGTGTCGTCGATGTCGGTTATTTGAAAGGCACTTTCAATGCGTGCGCGGATGGCCTTTTGTGTCAGACCTTCTGTCGTCGGGTAGACCGGTGTCAGCGTATTGGGTAATGGCGCACCCGCTTTGGTGACCCTTGGATGAATCAACTCCAAGCCTTGAAACCCTGGCCGCACTTCTCCCCTCACCCGCCAACGCTTGCCAACCTGCATTTGCTGCAACTGGCTCGGATAGAAATTCAACCAGCGCAGATGGATCTCGCCACTGTCGTCTTTTAGCGTAGCGGTCAGGTATTTGCGTGGCCGGTAAGTGACATCGGCCTGTGTCACCACGCCCTCGGCGTTGATAGACATGTAAGGACGTGCCTGGCTGAGCGGTTGCAGGCAGGTCTCGTCCTCGTAGCGCAACGGAAAATGTAACAAAAAATCAGTCGGTGTGATCAGACCGAGTTTTTCGTAAGGCGTCGAAACCTGCCCTGACTTGGGCGGTTTCTTAGAGGGCGAGGATGGCTTCGACTTCAAACGCAGCGCCTTTGGGCAAACCACTGACTTGGACCGTCGAACGGGCAGGAAACGGTTCAGGGATGACACTTGCCATCATTTCATTGACTTTAGAAAAATTATTTAAATCAGTAAGATATAGAGTTAACTTAACAATATCATTTAAGTTCGCATCGGATGCCTTAATCACCGCAACCATGTTCTCGAAGGCCTGTTTCACTTGCGCCTCAAACGAACTCTCTACCAATTCGCCGGTTTCGGGTGATAAACCGATTTGGCCTGATAGGAAGACGGTTCGCGTGGCAGTGGTACTGACAGCTTGCGAATAGGGTCCGACAGCGGCTGGCGCCGCTGTGGTGTGAATGATTTGTTTGGTCATGGGTCACTCCGGTAAGTGTGTTGCTGATCTGGGGGTTGTTGCTATTAATAATATGATTTTAATAGATAAACGTTATTTGCGTAAATGATAGGGCTGGATTTGTCCTGCTTAAGCACTAGCAAAAGGCGTGAAGGAGCTAAGTGGGTGTGAAGTGACATTTTGAATTGTGATTGCAAATTGACATCGCAAAGGAATGACTTGCACAGTCGTAAACTCAGTACTATAATGATAACTGTTCTCATTCGCATTGCTATTTACGTTATTTACCTTACCCTATTCCTCGGAGTCTGCGTCATGAAAAAAGTTGTGCCCTCTGTCTTGCGTAGTTTATTTGCTGTAACCGCCGTTGCGGCGACCCTGAGCCCCGCGATTGCTGCCGATGAAGTCAACCTCTACACCACCAGAGAACCACAGTTGATTCAACCATTGTTAGATAGCTTTACCAAGGAAACGGGCGTGACCGTTAACACCATCTTTGTCAAAGACGGTCTCATTGAGCGCGTCAAGGCCGAGGGCGCGCGTTCGCCGGCCGACGTGCTGATGACGGTCGATATCGGCAATTTGGTTGATCTGGTTGACCAAGGCGTGACGCAACCTATCGATTCAGCCACACTGAATAACAGCATCCCTGCCAACCTTCGCGGTGCTGACGGACAGTGGTACGCGCTGTCGTTGCGCGATCGGGTGATATATGCCGCCAAAGACCTAAACGTGGGTCCCCTGACCTACGAATCACTGTCAGACCCCAAGTGGGAAGGCAAGATTTGCATCCGCTCGGGGCAACATCCCTACAACACGGCTTTGTTTGCGGCATTGATCGCTCATAATGGCGCGGCTGAAACAGAGCAGTGGCTAACGGGTGTCAAAAATAACCTTGCTCGCCAAGCAACAGGCGGCGACCGTGATGTGGCCCGTGATATTTTGGGAGGAATTTGTGACATTGGTTTAGCCAACGCCTACTATGCCGGGCACATGAAAACAGCCGAACCAGGGAGCGATAACCGCCAATGGGGCGATGCCATCGAAGTGATTCGCCCCACGTTTGAAAAAACCGGTGGGACTTTCGTCAATATTTCGGGCGCGGCTGTGGCAAAATTTGCGCCTAACCGAGACAACGCGATCTCTTTATTGGAGTTTTTGGTGTCCGACCAAGCACAAACGCTGTACGCCAATGCCAACTTTGAGTATCCGGTCAAGGCAGGTGTAGCGACCAACGCCGTGGTTGAAAGTTTTGGGGAATTCAAGATCGATCCCATGCCCGTGGCTGAAGTGGCGACCTACCGCAAACAAGCCAGCGAAATGGTTGATACAGTCGGTTTCAACAATTGAGTGTTGTGCCAGGATCGCGTTTTTAACTTATTGGAGAGGATCGTTTGTTAAGTAGCGCTCAGTTGCACCGGCGCTTTGAAACGGGGGTGGCCTGGACGGGCAGCACAGGATTGGTCGTGCTGTTGGTCTTGGCACCCCTTTTGTCGTTGGTTCTCTATGCGTTTGACGGCAGTTTTGCGCATTGGACGCATCTGCTAGACAACGTGATTCCCAGAGCCACCGTCAATACCTTGGCATTACTGGCCGGCGTTGGCGTATTAGTCACCTGTATCGGCACGGGCGCGGCCTGGCTGGTAAGCGCCCACGACTTTCCTACTCGTCGCTGGCTGGGTTGGGCGTTGTTGCTCCCCTTGGCGGTGCCGACCTACATCATTGCCTTTGCGTATATGGATCTATGGCATCCCATCGGACCGATCCAAACACTGATGCGCGATGTGTTGGGGATTGCCTCCCCACGTGATCTCAGACTGCCCGACGTGCGCTCATTAGCGGGCGCTATTTTTCTACTAGGCTTCGTGTTGTACCCCTACGTCTACTTAAGCACCCGATTTATGTTCATCACGCAAGCCGCTGGCATGATCGAAGCGGCTCGAATCCTTGGCGCTTCACCTTATAGCGTGGTCACGCGCGTCGCCTTGCCTTTGGCGCGTCCCGCGATCGCGGTTGGCGTGAGTCTGGCATTGCTAGAGACCCTCAATGACATCGGTGCATCTGAGTTCTTGGGGGTACAGACCTTGACGGTGGCGGTCTACACCACGTGGATCACGCGCAGCGATTTGGCGGGTGCCGCACAGATTGCCTTGTCAATGCTGGTGATCGTGGTCTTCTTGATTCAGCTTGAAAAGCGCGCCCGAAGACGCCAGCGCTACGCGACCGTGCAGCGCATGCGACCGATGGCGCGCACACCGCTCAAAGGATGGCACCGAGCGATCGCGATCTTATTGGGTTGGATACCTGTGTTGATCGGTTTTATCGCACCTGCCCTCTATTTAGTGAGCGAGGCGTTTAAGCGCTTAGATACCGTGGGGGCTGTCTCCCTACCCTTGTTGCAAGCGGGTTTGAACACGGTCGGCATTGCCGCGGTGGCCACGGTATTGACGCTTGCAATCGGTTTGATGGTGGCTTGGTCGGCTCGCCGGATTCGAGAGAGCGCAAGCACAGTGACCCCTGCCCAGATTGGCGCCAGAGCCGCGAGTTTGGGCTATGCCGTGCCTGGCACCGTCTTGGCGATTGGCTTATTGGCCCCCTTGCTGTTGGTGGACCAATTCCTAGATACGACCCTCAGTCTGTTGGGTTTCTCAGTGGGTGGCTTATTACTCATGGGTACAAGTGCGGGTTTGCTCATCGCTTATGTGATTAGATTTTTAGCCATTTCGATCGGTTCCTTTGAAGCCGGTTTGTCACGCATCCCGGCCTCTATTGAGCAAGCCTCTCGTCTGCTCGGCGAGCCCCCTACCCGGACCCTTCGGCTTATCCATTTGCCGCTATTGAGACCGGCCCTGGTCTCGGCAGCCTTGTTGATATTCGTGGATACGATGAAGGAACTGCCCGCCACGTTGTTGCTTAGACCCTTGAATTTCGATACCTTGGCGACTTGGCTGTACGCTGAAGCCTCACGTGGCACTTACGAAGAAGGTGCCATCGCGGCATTGCTGATTGTCTTAGTCGGCCTCATACCGGTTATTCTCTTGGCTCGTACACAATCAAAACCTTTGGTTCCCTCCAGACGTGCCTTATGAATGTTGAGTTTTTTTCAAGTGCAGCCGAGGCGATGCTCGCGGTTGATCGAATCACCGTTAGCTATCCGGGCGATAAAAATCAGGTGGCCGCCGTCAAGGCCGTTTCGTTTTCTCTGCAAAAAGGTGACATCGGTTGTCTGCTCGGTGCTTCTGGTTGCGGCAAGACCACGGTGCTCAGGGCCATTGCCGGTTTTGAGCCGCTACAGTCTGGATCCATTTCCCTCGGTGGGCGCATCCTATCTAGCGACAAAGCCATCGTCGCGCCCGAGAAGCGCCACGTCGGCATGATGTTCCAAGACTATGCCCTCTTTCCGCACTTGTCTGTTCAAGACAATATTGGCTTTGGGCTGCGCGCTTTAAACAAAGATCAACGGCATGAGCGTGTGCAAGCCATGCTCAAACTCGTTGGACTGAGCGACATGGGCGCGCGCTTTCCGCATGAGCTCTCGGGCGGACAACAACAGCGCGTGGCCCTTGCGCGAGCTTTGGCGCCGGAGCCTGAACTGCTGCTCTTGGATGAGCCGTTCTCAAACCTCGATGTCGATACCCGCGAACGGTTGGCTTTTGAGTTGCGTGATATCTTGAAGGATACGGGCCACACGGCTTTGTTGGTGACACATAATCACGACGAAGCGTTTGCGTTGGCTGATCAAATCGGCGTGATGTCTGAAGGCTGTTTGCAGCAGTGGGCAAGTCCCTCGGCGCTGCATGATGCCCCTGTCAACGATTTGGTGGTGGCGGTCTTGCGACGTGACACCTTGGCAGAAAAAAGACTCGCGGCGCGCATGCGCGGCAAAAGCCTTTAAGCGCTATCCATGCCTAGCTCGCGCAACTTGCGAGTGATGGTGTTTCTGCCCATCCCCAATCTCGCAGCGGCCTCTACGCGTCTACCTCGACAAACCTGAAGAGCGGCCTCCAGCATTGCTTTTTCAAATTCACGGGTCAGGTGTCCCCAGACCTCAGGCTCGGCGCGTTGCAGTCTTTCAGCCGCGTCTTGAGCCAATAATTGCGCCCAAAAAACGGGACTTGAGTTTGATGTTGGTGGCGGCGCACCCACCACGTGAGCTGTGCCACTCTCTTCGCCTAAAGGCATGGCTGAAAACGCCGGTGATGAAAACCCCGTTGGCGCAGTAGTGCTGCTGGCGTTGCTGCCGGCAGTGTGGCCGGCGGTGTTGCCAGCGGTGGCTATAGAGCCAGTGGTGGTTAAGTTTTGCTGGATTTCAGGTGGCAGGTCGTTGGCGTTAACCATATTGCCTGGCGCCATCACGGTTAACCAATGACAGAAGTTCTCCAGTTGACGCACATTACCGGGAAAGTCGAATTGTTGAAAGACCCGCATCGCTTCAGGCGCTAAGGTCTTCACCGCCACGCCCAGTGATTTGGCGCTGCTGTCTAAAAAATAACGAGTCAATTCAGGTACATCTTCGCGACGCTCTCTGAGGGGTGGCAAGCGCAATCGGATGACGTTCAGGCGGTGGAACAAATCTTCTCGAAACCGACCTTCACGCACGCGCTCTTCTAACGGCTGATGGGTTGCGGCCACAATACGGACGTCGACGTGAACGGGTTGTGAACCCCCGACACGGTAAAACGTGCCATCGGATAAAACCCTTAGAAGTCTCGTTTGCAACTCGAACGGCATGTCGCCGATTTCATCAAGAAATAGTGTGCCCCCGGATGACTCTTCAAACCGACCACGCCGGTTGGCGTTGGCGCCGGTAAATGCTCCGCGTTCATGTCCGAACAGTTCGGCCTCTAGCAGATCGCGTGGAATGGCCGCGGTGTTTAGCGCCACAAAAGGCCCTCTAGAACGTGACCCGTGCTGGTGTAATGCCCGAGCCACCAATTCTTTGCCTGTGCCAGACTCACCCGTAATCAAAACGGTCACGCTTGATTGAGCCAGGCGTCCAATGGCTCGAAAGACCTCCTGCATGGCAGGCGAGCTCGACTGCGTCAACATCGCCTTGACTGATTCACCGCTGGTCGCGACCGCCTGTGCGAGAGGCTCACCGGGTTTGTTTATTTTCTGGGAGGCAGATTCCTGCAACGCCCGTGTGATCAAAGTCACGGCGTCGTTGATATCGAAGGGCTTGGGCAAGAAATCAAAGGCGCCGCCTTGAAACGCCGAAACGGTGCTGTCTAAATCGCCATAGGCCGTCATGATGATCACAGGCAATGCGGGGTGGTTTTGTTTGACTTCTTTGAGTAGCGTTAAACCGTCTTTACCAGGCATTCGTATATCGGAAATCAATGCCGCAGGTTGGGTCTCAGTCAGGGCGTGCTGCACATCGCCGGCGTTGGCAAAGCTCATGGTCTCGATGCCCGCGCGATTAAGTGCTTTTTCTAGTACCCATCGTATGCCCTGATCATCGTCTACGATCCAGACTGGTTTCATGTCAACTCCAGCGGTAGCATCAATCGGAACTCCGTGTGCCCCGCACGGGAGTCGAACTCAATCAACCCTTCGTGTTGGACAAGCAAATCTTGCGCCAGGCTCAGGCCTAACCCTGTCCCGGCGTCACGACCGGTGACGAGCGGGTGAAAAATCTTGTCCTTGATGGCTATGGGCACGCCAGGCCCATTGTCAATAACCGATACAACAGCTGCAATGCGGTGCTGCCTTCTGTGCAACATGACTTGGCGAGCAATGCGCGTGCGCACGGTGATACGGGAACCCTCTTCGGGTGGATACAGCTGCAAAATCTGAGCCGCGTTACGCACCACATTGAGTAAGGCTTGCACCAATCGGGCAGAATCAGCCAACAAATCAGGCATGGAGGCGTCATAGTCTCGCGTGAGCTCAACCTCTGGAAACTCGGCTTGCACCAAAGCGCAAACGCGCTCACACACTTCGTGAATGTTCATCATGGCCAAGTCCATCGGGCTTGCCTGAGGCCTGGCCAACCGATCGACCAAGTCTTGCAGGCGATCGGCTTCAGAAATAATCACGGACGTATATTCTTTCAAACGCTCCTCGGGAAGTTCGGCCTCGAGTAACTGTGCCGCACCACGCAATCCTCCCAAAGGATTTTTAACTTCATGGGCAAGGTTGCGAAGTAACTCATGCTGGTCGGCTATTTCTTGCGCCAAGCGTTGCGTTCGGTCAACGACCAAGCGTGACTCCAAATCAGCAACCTCAATCAAGGCTGACCACGGTTGACCAATTAGACTAACCGTGGTGACTGAAACCTCGCCAACGGCCCCTGCTCCTTTGGGTATCAAAGCAACCTGACGACAGGTATCTAACGTGCCTAAGCAAGCATGCAGAATAGATTGCGCAAGGGTGGCATCAGCCTCAAATAGCGCTACAGCCATTTGTCCTTCAATGTTTCTCAACGACTTACCCAACAAATCCTGAGCGGCCGCGTTGGCTTTAAGCACCACCCCGTCTTGGTCTAGACGCAAGACGGTGGTGGCTAATACATCATAGGGATCACCAACATTCATACGAGTCGGGCCGGGTGGTCCGACCGCCTTTAGAGAGGGTTGATCACAGGCTGTAATACATATCGAACTCAGCAGGGTGAGTGGTCACGCGAATGCGTGTGACTTCTGCCATCTTGAGGTCGATGTAGGCATCGATCATTCCGTTGCTAAAAACACCGCCACGGGTCAAGAACTCACGATCGGCATCCAAGGCTTCCAACGCTTGATCCAACGAATTACACACGGTTGGGATCTTTGCGTCTTCCTCAGCAGCCAAGTCGTATAGATTCTTGTCAGCCGCATCGCCTGGATGGATCTTGTTTTGTACACCGTCTAAACCCGCCAACATCAGCGCCGAGAATGCCAAGTAGGGGTTGGCCAGTGGATCAGGGAAGCGGGCTTCAATACGGCGACCCTTGGGGTTGCTCACGTAAGGGATCCGAATCGAGGCTGAACGATTGCGTGCAGAGTAAGCCAGCTTTACGGGAGCTTCATAATGAGGCACGAGTCGTTTGTATGAATTGGTGCCTGGGTTGGTGATCGCATTCAGGGCACGGGCGTGTTTGATGATGCCACCGATGTAAAAAATTGCGAATTCTGACAAGCCTGCGTAGCCATTACCGGCAAACAGGTTTTGGCCGTCTTTCCAGATGGACTGGTGGACGTGCATGCCGGATCCGTTGTCACCGACCACGGGTTTTGGCATAAAGGTTGCGGTCTTGCCATAGGCATGGGCAACATTGTGAACGGTGTACTTGAGGATTTGGTTCCAGTCTGCACGACGGACCAACGTACTGAATTTTGTACCGATTTCGGATTGACCAGCACCCGCCACTTCGTGGTGGTGCACCTCAACAGGCACGCCCTGCTCTTCTAACAACAAGCAGATTTCTGAACGCATGTCTTGGAACGAATCCACTGGTGGGACGGGAAAGTATCCACCCTTGACCTTGGGACGGTGCGCCAAATTGCCGCCTTCCATGTCCAAACCGCTTGACCATGAGCCTTCGTCTGATTTGATCTTGACAAAGGAACCGGACATGTCGTCACCCCAGGTGACGCCGTCAAAAATGAAGAATTCAGGCTCAGGCCCAAAAAAGGCGGTGTCGCCGAGCCCGCTTGACTTCAAATAGGCCTCAGCCCGTTTGGCCAGTGAGCGAGGGTCGCGGTCATAGCCTTTCATGTCTGAAGGCTCAACCACATCGCACGTCATGATCAGTGTTGATTCTTCCCGAAAAGGATCCATCCGAGCCGAGTCTTGGTCGGGAATCAACAACATATCGGAGGCTTCGATGCCTTTCCAGCCGGCAATGGATGAGCCATCAAACGCTTGGCCAGACTCTAGTTTTTCGGCATCAAGCTGATGCGCAGGGATAGAAACATGCTGCTCTTTACCGATCGTGTCGGTGAAGCGCAAGTCGACAAATTTCACTTCGTTGTCGGCAATCAGCTTTAAAACGTCTTGGGTCGCGCTCATGATGGCTCCGGTTCATACGGTTATCAAAAATACCCCTTGATGGCAATCAGTCGATGCAATTAAGGGATTTGGTTGGTTTGAAGCAAAAGTCGTGCCAAGCGCGACTATCGTTTCGAACTAAGGTCAAGTGGGCTTGACGAGCCAGGTTACCTGGACCCGGCCGTCACCCCACCATGGTACGCACTACTTGAGTGCATTATGCACCATAAAAGTCACTATTTAGGGGCATCAGCGATTGATGAGGGCACCTCATCCAGAAAGATGCCTTGCAAGTCATTCAAGTGACGCCAACCCCATTCACTTGCACATAAACGAGTAGGGTCTAAGACCAGCAGATCGCGGCGTGAGGCCTCGGCCAACATTCGTTTGAGCACCAAACGTGAGAGGCCGGTGCGCTCCTCAAACAAAGTCACGGCGACACCGTCCTTCAAGCGCAAGGCGTTGAGCATGAATTCGAACGGCAATTCTTCACTTGTGAGTGCGCGTTCGTCGACAATTTGTGAGCCCTCACCCTTTGAGCAGGTGCTGATCCACTGTTGCGGATTGCGAGTGCGCGTTTGGCGAATAATGCGATCAGGAAAAGACAGCTTGCTGTGAGCGCCTGGGCCAATGCCAAGATAGTCACCAAAATTCCAGTAATTGAGGTTGTGCCGACAGCGCGCTCTGTCTTTGGCATAGGCTGATACCTCGTAGCGATCCCAGCCGCGTGCAATCACATCCTCGTTAATAACAGCCTCCATCGCCTCTAGGATGTCTTCCTCGGGCAAACGCGGTGGATACTTCGCAAAAACGGTTTGAGGCTCTAAAGTCAATTGATAGAGACTCAGGTGGCTCGCACCCGTTTGAGTCGCCATCGCTAGATCTGATTGCCACTGTGCAACGGTCTGGCTAGGCAGGCCATACATCAAATCCAGATTAACCCGCTCGAAGGCTTTTAGGGCCATCTCAACCGCCCGGCGTGCCTGATCGCCATCGTGATTGCGACCGAGCGTTTTTAAGTGGCCGTCATCAAAGGACTGCACGCCAACCGAAACGCGGTTGACGCCACTGGCAGCAAAGGATTTGAATTTGCGTGCTTCGGTTGTGCCAGGATTGGCCTCTAGCGTGATCTCTGCATCCGGCCACAAAGACAAACGGGCCCGCACCATGGCCAACAGTTGGTCTAGTGCGGCTTCAGACAAAAGGCTCGGGGTGCCTCCACCAATAAAAATGGTGTGGATTTGTCGACCCCAAATCAGAGGCAAGGCTTGTTCAAGGTCAGCGGTTAGCGCGGCCAAGTACGCGGCCTCTGGCAATACCGTCGGTGCTTCATGCGAATTGAAATCACAGTAAGGGCATTTGCTGACGCACCAAGGCACATGGATGTAGAGCGACAAGGGAGGCAAGGTCGTCAAAAAAGTCTGGGTCGAGGGTGACGCCGGTTTGGTGGCGTCTTGACTTTTGCTTTGGCTGTTGCTTTGGCTGTTGGCCTGAAAGCTGCCCTCGGGTGTGATGGGGATAATCCGTTGCTTGCTCGTCACGATCGCATCAACCAATCAATGAACATTGCCGCATTGCCGCGAGCAACAGTTGCGTGGCTATGGCTCGATGACTGAGCGTGTTTTTAATCTCTGGCTCGAGCTCGGCGGCGGTTTTGCCTAGGGCTGGCAACCAAAAGTGGGGGTCGTAACCAAACCCGCCCTCACCTCGTGGTTGATCGATGATCTCTCCCACCCAAAGCCCCTGAGCAACAATCGGCAAGGGATCCTCGGGTCCTCGCACCAAAACCAGAAGGGCCACATACATGGCCTCGCGATGGCTGACCCCAGAAAGTGCACGAACCAGTTGTGCATTGTTTGCTGCGTCTTGCGACAGCCCCGCGGTCGGTTCGGCATAGCGGGCGGAGCGGACACCCGGGGCCCCGCCGAGCGCGCTCACAGTAAGGCCAGAATCATCAGCCAAGGCGGGCTTGCCCGTCAGCGCGCTGGCGTGGCGGGCTTTGGCTAAAGCATTTTCCAGGTAAGTCGCGTGCGGCTCCGGCGCAGGCTCCACACCCAGGGAGGCCTGATCGATGACCGTGACGCCTAGAGGCAGAAGCAAACGTTCGAATTCACGTCGTTTGCCTTGGTTACTCGAGGCCAATACCAGCTCTGTCAGCATGGGCAGTCGGACACTGTGCTGTCGTTCATCATTTGCGTTCATTTTCTGGCACGTCTTCCTGCAACAAAGTAACCAGATCGCGTGCGAAGGCCGGCAGCGCGGCCAAGTCCCTGACACAGACATGCAAACGGCGATCTGCCCACGGGTCGGACAGGCGTACCAAGCGGATATTCATGTTGGAGGCATAACGGCGTGCAGCCTGCTCGGGCACAATACCGATGCCCACGCCGGCTTCGATCATTCGACAGACAGTATCGAAGCTGCCGACTTCGATGCGGAACTTGAAGGGATGACCCAGGTTGTCAGCGGCTTGAATAAGAAACGCGTGAATGGCGCTCCATTCGGACAAGCCCACATATTCGTAAGCAATTGTCTCGCCAAACGCGACTTCTTCGCGCTCAGCCAAGGGATGGTTAGCCGCGGTGATAAGCGTTAATCGATCATTGCGGTAAGGCAAGTACTGAATGCCGTCGGCTGCTGGCTGTCCTGCCACGATCCCAATGTCGGCGGCGCCATCAACCACGGCTTTCACCACCAAGTAGCTGAGTCGTTCGCGCAAGTTAACGGTCACATCGGGGTGGGTAGACAAGTAGCGGCTTAGAACCGCTGGCATGAATTCGGTCATGGCGGTGGTGTTGGCGACCATGCGCACCTGACCCTTAATGCCCTTAGAGTACTCATGGATATCGCCGCGTAACTCTTCAATTTGTTGCAACACTTTGCGGGCGTGTCGCAAGAACGACTCACCCGAAGGCGTTAAGGTGACCCCTTGGCTATTGCGGTGAAACAAGCGGGTCCCAAAGTGCTCTTCGAGGTTTTTGACTCGATTACTTGCCGCTGGTAAAGACAAGTGTGATTTTTCCGCGCCGCGCGTTAAGCTGCTCGCGTCGCCGATGTTCACGATCAATTGGAGGTCGGTAAGGTCAAAGTGACTGGCCATGATGCTCAAAAGTGCGCCGTACCAGATGATGTGTTTGCTTCAATTGTCAAAAAGCTGGACTTAACGAAACATCAATTGTCAATCGATCTGTAGTACGGCAAAGTTATATGTTGATTAAAACCCAATGATAAGGCAACAATGACTACTCACGCTGAGCAATATCAAGATATCCGGGATGGAATTCGCAGTTTGTGTGCCCAGTTTCCCGATGAATACTTCAGAAAGATCGATGAGGAGCGGGGTTATCCAGAAGCTTTTGTCAATGCACTGACCGAAGCAGGCTGGATGGCTGCGCTCATCCCACAGGAATATGGCGGCTCAGGGTTAAGCATGACTGAGGCTTCCGTCATCATGGAAGAGATCAACCGAGCGGGCGGTAATTCGGGTGCCTGCCACGGTCAGCTCTACAACATGGGTACATTGTTGCGACACGGATCGAAAGAGCAGAAAGATCTTTATCTGCCGAAGATCGCGCGGGGCGAGTTGCGCTTGCAATCAATGGGTGTCACTGAACCCACGACTGGTACAGACACCACCAAAATCAAGACCACCGCTGTTAAGCGTGGTGACAAATATGTCATCAATGGCCAGAAAGTCTGGATTTCAAGGGTACAGCACTCGGATTTGATGATTTTGTTGGCTCGCACCACGCCACTCGATCAGGTAACCAAAAAAACCGAAGGCATGTCTATTTTCTTGGTTGACCTGCACCATGCCGTCAAAAACGGCATGACGATTCGCCCGATTCTGAACATGGTCAATCACGAGACCAACGAGCTGTTTTTTGATGATTTGGAAATTCCTGTCGAGAACCTGATCGGCGAGGAAGGAAAAGGCTTTAAATACATTCTGGATGGCTTGAATGCCGAACGCGCGTTGATTGCGGCCGAGTGTATAGGTGACGGCTACTGGTTTATTGACCGCATTTCCAAGTATGTGAAGGACCGCGTTGTATTTGGTCGTCCCATCGGTCAAAATCAGGGTGTTCAATTTCCGATTGCACGTGCACACGTCAATATCGAGGCAGCGAGTTTGATGCGTTACGAGGCTTGCCGGCTCTTTGACGAAGGCCTGCCTTGCGGCGCGCAAGCGAATATGTCTAAGTTGCTTGCCGCAGATGCTTCGTGGGAAGCTGCTAATGTTTGCTTACAGTTTCACGGTGGTTACGGCTTTGCTTGCGAGTACGATGTCGAGCGTAAGTTTCGCGAAACGCGCCTTTATCAAGTGGCGCCCATTTCAACGAACTTAATTTTGTCTTATGTGGCTGAGCACATCTTAGATCTGCCCCGCTCCTTTTAAGAGGTTCACCAAAATGTCTAATGAATCATCCCATGCGCTGTTGCACCCAAGCGCGGCTATTGCCCAGTTTGCAGCGACCTTGCGCTACGAAGACTTACCTGAACATGTTGTGCGTCGGTGTGAGGACCTCTTGCTAGACACCATGGGATCGATTCTCGCGGGCTCAAGCAGCCCAGCTGTTTTGGCGATGGGTTCATTTGCCAAACAGATGGGACCCCTTGACGGGCCCTCGACAGACTTTGTGCGGCACGTGGGTACCTCGCCTTATTTTGCGGCGATGGTCAATGCGGCGTCCTGTCACGTGGTTGAACAAGACGACGTGCACAACGGAGCCGTGTTCCACCCAGCTGCCGTGGTGTTTCCCCCTGCCCTCGCGGTCGCTCAAGCCATTGGCGCCACGGGTAAGGAATTCATCACCGCTTGCGTGGTGGGTTACGAGGTCGGCATCCGGGTGGGCGAGTTTCTCGGTCGCTCTCACTACAAGATTTTTCACACCACGGCGACAGCTGGCAATTTAGCGGCAGCAACCGCGGTGGGCCGTTTGTTGAACTTGAACACCGATCAAATGCTCAATGCGATTGGTTCGGCAGGTACAACGGCAGCAGGGCTGTGGGAGTTTCTACGTGATGCGGCCGACTCTAAGCAGTTGCACACCGCCCATGCCTCAACAGCCGGCATGCAGGCAGCTTACTTAGCCCTAGAAGGGTTCACCGGCGCACAACGGATTCTGGAAGGCAAACAAGGCATGGGGGCAGGTCTGAGCCAAGACGCCGACGTCAGTAAGCTTGTGGACCGACTCGGTTCGCGCTGGGCATTGGTTGAAACGTCATTTAAGTTCCACGCCTCTTGCCGTCACACACACCCGGCGGCAGATGCCTTGCAGGCTGTCATGAAAGAGCACGGACTCCACGCCAATGACATCGAGTCTGTGGTGACACACGTGCACCAAGGAGCCATTGATGTATTGGGTCCAGTCACCGACCCACAAACAGTGCACCAGTCGAAATTCTCGATGGGCACTGTCTTGGCTTTGATTGCTTTGCGTGATTCGGCTGACCTCAAGGGGTTTGATGAGGCGCTTGGTAATGATCCGGTGACGGCGTTTCGTGATCGCGTGACCATGGCGCTCGACGAAGAAGTCGACACGGCTTATCCACAACGCTGGATTGGTAAGGTCACGGTCACCACCAAAGATGGCCGCACGCTTGAGGGTCGGGCTGATGAGCCCAAAGGTGATCCAGGTAACACATTGAGCCGCGCTGAAATTGAAGATAAAGTGATGCGCCTTGGGACCTACCGTTCGGCTGCGTCGCCAGACCAGGTCAAGGGGTTGATTCAGTACGTGTGGGCCTTACGCGATCAGACTGATTTGAAAGGTTTGCTCGCCTGATTTTGCCTAGCGGGCAACTCAGCGAGCGGGGTCACCTATTTAAATCGCTCGCTGAGTTCTCATGAAGTCCGTTCTATGGCTGTCGCGTTTGAGCCGCCATGCGGTGCAGGCTGGTGATGCCGGATTCGGCGAGATTCAATAAATCATCAAACATCGCTCGATCAAACGTGTGTCCTTCGGCGGTGGCTTGCACTTCAACCAAACGGCCACTGCCTGTGATGACGACATTGACGTCGGCATCGCAACCCGAGTCTTCCTCGTAGTCCAAATCGAGTAAGGCTTGGCCTTTGACCACCCCAACCGAGACGGCTGCGACGCTATCAAGCAAGGGGTTGGCACTGATTTCACCTCTTGCAAGCAAGCCGTCGATGGCGTCGGCGAGTGCCACCCAAGCACCGGTGATGCTCGCGCACCGGGTGCCACCATCGGCTTGTAAGACATCGCAATCGATTTGAATCGTGCGTTCACCCAAGACAGACAAATCCACCACTGCCCTGAGACTGCGGCCAATTAAGCGCTGAATCTCTTGAGTGCGTCCGGATTGCTTGCCTCTTGCGGCTTCCCGGTCTGAGCGCGTGTGGGTTGAGCGCGGCAGCATGCCGTACTCGGCTGTGACCCAGCCTCGGCCCTGCCCCTTTAAAAACGGTGGCACTTTTGCCAAGACACTGGCGTTACACAATACACGCGTCTCACCCATGGCGATCAGCACAGATCCTTCGGCATAACGCGTGAAGCCACGCGAGAAGCTGACGGGTCTGAGCGCGTCAGCCGAGCGTTGATGGGCTCTTGAGCCGGTTTTAGGGGTTGATGACAAAGCAATGACTCCTACAGATAAATAAAGTAACAATCGAGTTAGCCAAAGTATACGCATGCCCTCTTGTGCTGTGTACAGCCGACTACAATGGCGACGACTAAACAAAGGAAGATCATATGCGCAGCATGACAGGGTTTGGCACGGGCCAAGCAAGTGGCGAGCCCGGTGACGTGGTCGTTGAGATACGCAGCGTCAATAGCCGCTATCTTGATCTACAGTTTCGCCTGCCTGATGAGTTACGCCAGGCGGAAATGCCCATGCGTGAACAGCTGTCGCGCGCGCTGGCTCGGGGCAAGGTTGAAGTGCGCGCCAGTTACACCCGTACCCAACCCCGTTTGGATCAGCAGTTTCCTACACAACGGCTGACAGAAATAGAGTCTATTTATCGTCACATCCAGCGATACGTGCCGGATGTGAGCCCCCCGAGTTTGACCGACATCACGCAATGGCCCGATCCGAATAAATCATTAAACGATGTTTCGCAATGGACGCCGCTCTGTTTGGCGGCGACCCAAGCCGCGATTGAGGAATTGATCGAGGTCAGAAGTCGTGAAGGGGCGCGCCTAGCCCAAATCATTGAAGCCCAAGCACAGGCTGTGCAAAGCCTGGTGTCTGCTTTGCGCGCACGCCTGCCCGAACTGCTGCGAGCGCAAAGCGAACGGGTGGCCATGCGACTCAAGGACGCTTTGACACAAGCGTTTCCTAACGGTCTTGAGCACATCAGTGGTCAAGAGATCGCCGAGCGCTTGACCACTGAGGCGAGCGTGATCGCGCTCAAGGCCGATGTCGCAGAGGAACTTGACCGTCTCGTCACCCACGTGCAAGAGCTCGAAGGGTTGATAGGCCTATCAGATGCGGCACCATCCAAAGAAACAACCCAAGAAACAACCCAAGAAACAACCAAAGGGCCCAAGCCGTCCTCACTCGCCAAACAAGGACAAGGCAAGCGCTTAGATTTTCTCTTTCAGGAGATGAATCGAGAAGCCAACACCTTGGGCTCCAAGTCTGTCAACGGTGAGATGACTCAAGCCGCGATTGAGCTCAAGCTCTTGATCGAGCAAATGCGCGAGCAAATCCAGAATATCGAATGATGATTTTGTGGCTACCTTGTGTATGAAGCTGTCGCCCAAGTGAATCTGATGATTCAAAACGGGGCAAGCATACCTATCACACCCCCCCCCTTTCGAGAGGTAAGGCAATACAGCTGGGTTCGTCGCCGTTTCCTGTGAAAGCCAAACATCTGGCCACGCATTAACACAGGGTCAACTTAACGCACTGTCAGATTTAGACTTTTTCAAAGCCAGCGACAATGGAATCTACACTTTTATGCGCATAAAAGTGAAAAAAACCAGATATTGGCCAATGAGCTTCCTTGCAGGCAGGACAAAACGATGCAGCGCACTTTACTGAACGCCTTGGTGGCATGGAAGAACCAACCCAGGCGTAAGCCCTTATTGATCGAGGGCGCTAGGCAAACGGGTAAAACATTTTTGCTCAAAGAATTGTTTGGCAACACCTTTGCCAATACCCTTCGCATCGACTTTTTGGAGAATCCTGCTTACAAAGAGGCCTTCGATGGCTCCCTTTCGCCAGACAAGCTGCTGATGAACATTGAGTTGCTTACCAGCCAAGTGTTCAACCCAGAAACAGACTTATTGATCCTTGATGAGATTGGAGAGTGTGAGCGAGCCGTTACCTCACTCAAGTATTTTGCAGAAAAAGCACCTTCATATTTTGTGGCTGCCAGTGGCTCGAACGTGGGTCTATTGAACACTTTCCCTGTTGGTCAGGTTGAACAGTACAACTTACGCCCACTAACCTTTCAAGAATTTATTCACGCTTCAGCGGAGAAAGCCCTGATCAAAGCATTCGATACACAAGTTAACTCTGCGGCGGTGCATAGCAAGTTAATGGATAAGCACACGGATTATCTTTTTACCGGTGGTATGCCTGAAGCCGTTGCCGCTTGGTATCAAAACAAAGACGTCAGCATGCTGAAGCGCGTTGACAAGGTATCTAAAATTCAGACTGATTTAGTCGAAGGTTATCGCCGCGATTTTGGCAAATATGCTGGCAAGGTCGACGCCACGCTGATCGAATCTGTATTCAATGGTATTGCAGCGCAGTTATCGCTCGTTAGCGATCAGTCAGTTAAGCGCTTTAAATTCAAGAACGTCCATGAACGCAAATCTCGCTATAGCGACTTTGAAACCGCTATCCACTGGTTGAAGCGTTGCCGCCTGGCCTTGGCAAATTATCCGACTGAAGGGCAGCCGAAATTGCCGCTTGCTGCTTATAAAAAAGAGAATATGGTGAAGCTTTTTCTGTTTGATGTGGGACTGCTCAATCACATGCTGGGCAGTAGCTACAAGGAAATCAAACAACAAAGCCATGAGTACAAAGGCTATGTTGCAGAAAACTTTGTGCAACAGGAACTCACCGCCATTGGTGTTGATCCGAGCTATTCTTGGAACGATGCTCGCGCTGAAATTGAGTTTGTCCTTGCAACAGATGATGGCGATATTGTTCCGGTCGAAGTCAAAAGCGGCAAGCGTACACAGTCTAAATCACTGGTGTCTTACATAGAGAAGTGCGCACCAAGGAAAACGTTTAAGTTAACCGGTACGCGGGGCTCTACTGCCATTGAGCAAACCCACATCGTGATGCCCTTGTATTTCACCCAGTATTTGCCCTTGATGTGGTAACTGCGTATTCCGGTTGTGTGTTCCGGTTGCGTGTTCTGACTAACGTGAGCGCTTGCAACCCCCGGTTACTCGGTATATCCCTTCAAATTTGCTGCCCAATGAACAGATCCAGAAGGTGCAGTCGTCTGAGCCTCTTGAGGGCTGATATAAATTATAGAAATTAGTTTAATAAAACCTATTAAGTGATTGTTTTTAAACAATTTAATGTCTAATTTATCTTGCCTAGCAATGCTTAGATCGCGACTATGCGTGTGACAGGCTCTCAAAACCAACGCGCCTGTCTTTGAGCGCCTCATCTGTGCGTGGTTTCTCCCGCAAAAAGACGGTATTGGCGGGTACAATTTTCAAAAAGCTGATCCACCCCAAGGTTTGGCCCTCGATCACGGAGATGTCGCCACTTGTCTTTGCTAACCATACCGCTCTTTCCTCTATCAACCGCCCTATTTCCAGACAGCTTGTTGCCCTTGCGGATATTTGAGGTCCGCTATTTGCACATGATCAAGCAGTGTCGCCGCGATGGCACACCGTTTGGCGTGGTGGCGCTTAAAGAAGGGTCTGAAACACAACAGCCAGGGATAGAAGAGTCCATGCATTCCACGGCCTGCTTGGCGCACTTGATCGATGTCGAGGAAGTGCAAACGGGCCTGCTCTTTGTTCGCGCCTCTGGTGGACAGCGATTCCACATCCAAGGCAGTGAACGTGGCGCGCTTGGTCTTTGGCATGGGCAGGTAAAGCTACTAGACGAAGATATACCCACTGATATCCCGCCGGATTTACAAACCATTGCCAATCAATTGGGCGCGCTGATTGCCGACGCTCAAAAAAAGGGCGTTGAGTCTCAATTGCCAATTACCCGCCCTTACCGCCTCGATGAATGTGGCTGGGTGGCCAATCAGTGGGCCACCCTACTGGCGCTAGATGCCGAGCAAAAAAGATGTTTGCTCACTGATGCTGATCCGCTTTCGCGCCTAACGCACATCAAGCAGTTGCTGCAGTAGCCGCACTCAGGAAGCCGCACCCCGGTTCCTGCATTCCCGTCTCACTAGCTTTGGTGAAGCCCTAGGAGCCATGGCAACCCCAGGTACCTTAGTTACACTTGTATACTCACAGTCTACTTGCGCGCTTGTGCCCGACTTCGCTTTGCTCATACCCATGTAAAGACTGCTTCACCTTCCCTACTTTGGCGCTCGCATGCAATGCGCCACTGTCAATTTCTGGCAACACACACTCAGTGTCGTGTTGTGTGTTGGCTTCTGATCGATCTCATGAGTTTTTCCCTTGGGGCTACTCCCTTGGTTTGATCCTTGCCTTTTACTGCTAAAAACTGATTCAAAGGTTCCATGAAATCACTCTATTTCGAATGGTTCTCCAATGTCCGCAACGATCTGCTTGCCGGTCTGGTGGTGGCGCTCGCGCTTATTCCTGAGGCTATCGCGTTTTCTATTATTGCTGGCGTTGACCCCAAAGTGGGTCTTTATGCCTCGTTTTGTATTGCGACTGTGATTGCCTTTACGGGTGGTCGGCCCGGCATGATCTCAGCGGCGACCGCGGCCATGGCTTTGCTGATGGTGACGTTGGTTAAAGATCATGGCTTGCAGTATTTGTTAGCGGCCACGGTCTTGACCGGTGTCTTTCAAATCATTGCCGGTTGGATACGCCTAGGGCTCTTGATGCGGTTCATTTCGCGGTCGGTCATCACAGGGTTTGTGAACGCATTGGCGATTTTGATTTTTATGGCGCAACTGCCTGAACTGATCAACGTGACGTGGGTGGTCTATGCCATGACCGCCGCGGGTCTGGCGATTATCTATTTACTGCCTTATCTCACGAAGGTCGTCCCTTCCCCGCTGGTAACCATCGTGGTTCTGACGATTGTGGCGATTGCCTTAGACCTAGACATTCGCACGGTGGGTGACATGGGCGAGCTGCCAGATACTTTGCCTTTTTTCTTGATACCCGATATCCCATTGAATTTTGAGACGCTGCAAATCATCTTGCCCTACTCGCTCACCTTAATGGTGGTGGGCTTATTGGAGTCGCTCTTAACGGCCACGATTGTGGATGACTTGACCGACACCAAAAGCGACAAAAACCGTGAGTGTGTCGGCCAAGGGGTGGCTAACATCACCAGCGGTTTCATTGGTGGCATGGCCGGTTGCGCCATGATTGGGCAATCGGTGATCAACATCAAATCAGGTGGACGCGGGCGTCTGTCGACGCTGACCGCTGGCATCGTGTTGTTGATATTGGTGGTTTTTTTAGATGAGTGGGTCAGTCTGATACCGATGGCTGCGTTGGTTGCGGTGATGATCATGGTGTCTATCGGCACCTTTGATTGGCACTCCATCAAAGGCTTGCGAGATCACCCCAAAAGTTCAAGCATTGTGATGATTGCCACCGTCTTGGTGACAGTTTTGACCCATGACTTAGCCAAAGGCGTTTTGGTGGGCGTTTTGGCGTCAGGGTTCTTCTTTGCCGCCAAAGTGGGACGCATTCTAGCGGTGCGCTCGCAAGTCGAAGACTCGGGTCGCCAACGCATTTACACAGTCTCTGGACAAGTATTTTTTGCCTCGGCAGAGTCCTTTATCAATGCCTTTGACTTTCGTGAAGTGATTGAACGCGTGACGATTGACGTCAGCCGCGCCCACTTTTGGGATATCACGGCGATCACTGCCCTTGACAAGGTCATATTGAAGTTTCGCCGTGAGGGCACTGAGGCCGATGTGATTGGCTTAAACGAGGCGAGCGCCACGATGGTGGATCGGTTTGCGGTGCATGACAAACTTGATGCCGACGATAAATTTATATCGCATTGACAATAGAGGTGATGACCCATGAACACTGTTTCTTCAGCCCCCATCGTCTTGGCGTGTATTGATCAGTCCGCGTACGCCAATCATGTGACGGACTACGCCGCTTGGGCGGCAAAGCGATTAGATATCGACCTTGAACTGCTACACGTGATTGATCGCAATCCCGAGCTAGATAGCAAGCAAGATCACAGCGGCACGATCGGTGCAAACGAACAAGAAAACCTACTTAAAAAAATAGTTGATGAGGATGAGCGGCGCAGCCGATTAGCGCGTGAAACGGGTCGCGTATTCTTAAATGAATTACGCCTGCGGGCGCAAGCCCAAGGCTTGCCCAATGCGGATATGCGTCAAAGGCACGGCACACTGATCGACAGCTTGCTTGAGCAACAGGCGCAAACGCGCTTGATCGTGATGGGTCGGCGTGGTGAGTCCTCTGGCACCACCGAACGCGACATCGGGCGTCATGTGGAACGTGTCGTGCGTGCACTTGACTGCCCGATCTTGACCGTGACCGATGACTTCACCGAGCCCAAGCGTCTGATGATTGCCTACGATGCTGGACGCGCCTCGCGCAATGCATTGAACATGGTCACCACAAGCCCCGCTTTCAAGGGGGTGCATTGCAGCTTAGTGATGGTCAAGCGCCGCGACTCCCGAGAGGCGCCAAAGCAGCTCGAGCAAGCGCTTGAAAAACTTCAGGCTGCCGGCCTTTCAGCCGACGCTCATTTGCTCGTGGGTGACTTTGAGCGCTTGATGGTTGAAAGCATCAAGACGCTCGGAGCCGATCTTTTGGTGATGGGGGCCTATACACACTCCCCCTGGTTAAATCTCATCATGGGCAGTCACACCACCGACCTGCTGCGGGCTTGCGGCATTCCGACCCTGCTGCTGCGCTAGCCGATCGCAGGATAGTAAGATTCGGGAACGCTTAGGCCCCTGTCGACTAAGCCTTTGCGCCTAAGCCTACTTTGGGCTCGAGAGATTCGATTCAAGGTTCGGTTCGAGGTTGGGCTCAATGGTGGGGCTGGTGTCATCGCTGTTGCCATCCCCATCCTCATCCCCATCATGATCAGTCTGCTTTTTCTCAAAAAAGCCCATGATCTTGGCAAAGAAGATAGGCACAATCGCCACCGCCAAGGTCGTGGAGGCAATCATGCCGCTAAAGACTGTCAAACCAATCGAGAACCGTGAATTAGCGCCTGCGCCGCTTGCCAAAAGGAGCGGCACCACCCCTAAAATAAATGAGATGGACGTCATCATGATGGCGCGGAATCGCTCTTTTGAAGCGTGTAAGGCGGCTTGTTCTAGGCTCATCCCTTCTCGACGCGCCTCCAGAGCCACCTCTACAATCAAAATGGCGTTTTTGGCTGACAGGGCAATCATGAGCACCAAACCAATTTGCACGTAGATATTGTTGGACATCCCGGTCAGTAATAAGGCGAGCACAATACCCGATAAAGCCAACGGCACCGCACTCAGCACAGCGATTGGGGCCACCCAAGATTCATATTGTCCGGCGAGAACGAGGTAGACCAAAAGGATCGATAGCGCAAAAACCAGCAGCTGGGTGTTACCTACCAACTGCTCCTGATAGGACAAGGCGGTGAAGGTATATTCCATTCCCACTGGGAGCGATGACGCCGCCAGAGTAGAGAGCGCAGCGAGCACTTCCCCGGAGCTCACGCCAGTCGCTGCCGCACCGTTCACGCCGGCTGTTGGAAATAAGTTGTATTGAGAGGTGATCGAAGGCCCCAGTGTTTCGTTAATTTGCACGAAGGACCCCATCGGTACCATGTCGCCTTGCCGACTTTTAACGTAGAGGTTTTCTATGGCGCGGATATCGGTTCGGTAGGGGCCATCGGCTTGGACGTAAACCTGATAAGTTTGACCAAACCTAAAAAACTGATTCACGTATGACGAGCCTAAGTAAGACTGCAAGACTTCGTAGGCATCCCCGATATCCACGCTCAGGGTTTCTGCCCGCGCGGGGTTGAAGGTGAGCTCGTATCGTGGAATGTCGTTGCTAAACGTGCTGAACGCCATCGCGACTTCTGGCAACTGATTGGCTTTCTCGATGAAATCGGAGGTTGCCAAGGCGAGCTTCTCATAGCTATTACTGCCGTCGGTTAGCAATAATTGCATGTTGAATCCACCCGACATCCCCAAGCCAGGAATAGGCGGTGGCAGTATCGCGCGAGCGTTTGCACTTTGAATCTCACCGAAGACCTTCATCAAGGTGAAGTAAATGGTGCGCAAGTCCTCTCCAGACCCTTTGCCGCGCTGATCCCATGGTTTTAAGATGACATACATCGCACCTGCACTTGAATCAGTCGAGTTGCTGTCAAGGGCACTGATGCCGCCAATGGTGACCACCTGCTCCACGCCGGGCACTTTTTGAATGGCTTGTCGGACCTCTAGCATGCCCGCTTTGGTGCGTTCAAGGGAAGCGGCAGCGGGTAATTCAACCGCCACGAGCAAGTAGCCTTGGTCTTCATTGGGAATAAAACCCGTGGGTACCCGAGTGAGGCCATAAATTGAAGCGCCAATAATGACCAAACCAACAATCGCGGTGGCTGTGCTGGCTTTCATCAAGCGTTCCATCAGAAAGCCGTAGCGGGTGGCCACTGCATTGAACCCGCGATCAAATCCCCGGCAAAACCAGCTCTTAGGTTTGGGCGTCTCGTCCATTTTGCGTGCTTTGATGAACTCACCCGCCTGAGCTGGACTCAGGCTAATGGCGGCGATACCGCTTAGCAAGGCGGTGACGGCAATCACCAAGGCAAATTGCCGATACATCTGGCCGGTGATGCCAGAGATAAACGAAGCCGGCAAAAAAACCGCCATCAGAACCAAGGTGATGCCAATGATGGGGCCCATGAGTTCACCCATGGCTGCAATGGCTGCTTGCTTGGGCTTCATGCCGGCTTCCACTTTTTTGGCCACACCTTCGACCACCACGATGGAGTCATCAACCACAATGCCAATCACCACCACAATGGCAAACAGGGTGAGTAGATTGATTGAAAAACCTAACGCGGCCATGCCAGCAAAGGCACCAATAATGGTCACTGGAATGGTAATAGCGGGCACCAAGGTCATTCGCCAATTCTGTAGGAATATCAGAATCACCAACAACACCAAAATGCCCGCTTCAAATAGCGTGGTGTAGACCTCATCAATCGAGGCTTGGACAAACGTCGTGGTGTCAAACGGAATAGTCCATTCGATGTCGGCTGGGAAGTTTTCAGAGATGGCCTGCATTTCAGCTCGGACAGCCTCGGCCACTTGCAGGGCATTGGCTGCGGGCAACTGGAATATGGCAATGCCACCGGCTGGTTTGTCACCTAGTTCAAAAAACTGGTTGTAGTTTTGACTACCGAGTTCTAGTCGAGCCACATCTTTCAGACGCGTGATGGCGCCCTCTTGATCGGCGCGCAGGACAATTTCGCCAAACTGCTCGGGCGTATCCATGGCACTCGCCACATTGACCGTGAACTGAAAGGCCTGGCCCGCGGGTATAGGTGGCGCACCGATTTGTCCGGCCGACAACAACACGTTTTGTTTGTTGATCTTGGACATCACCTCACTCGGTGTTAGCGAGCGTTCACGCATCAAGGCGGGGTCTAACCAGACCCGCATGCTGTAATTGCCCACACCAAACACGTTGGCTGCCGCCACGCCAGGAATACGCGCTAGGCGGTTTTGCATCTGTAAATTGGCAAAGTTACTTAAGAACAAAGCATCGCGGCTGTTGTCCTTAGAGGTCACCGTCACGAATTGCAGAATCGCTGTCGATTGTGTTTTGGTGGTGACGCCCTGCTTCTGTACCGACTGGGGCAACATGGGTATTGCAATGGCCACCCGGTTTTGCACGTTCACTTGTGCGGCATTGGGATCCGTGCCCACGGCAAACGTAACGGTCAAAGCATAGGTGCCAGCATCGGTCGAGTAAGACTGCATGTAGAGCATGTCTTGCACGCCGTTGACTTGCGACTCGATATTGCTGCCAACCAGCTCTTGAATCAGCTTGGCGTTCGCGCCTGGCCAACTGGTGTTCACCTGGATGGTGGGTGGCGTCATCGCTGGGTACTGCGCAACCGGCAGGCCAAAAATCGAGACCGCACCTAGCAGCACGATTATGATGCCGATGACGTTACTCAGGATCGGGCGTTCGATGAAGGTTTTAGAGAGCATGTGGACATTCCGTGCGGGTGGCTGTCAAGCCATGAAGCACCCGTGGGTTAATTGGCTGTGTGGCCATTTCAGTTAGACGCCGATCCTTTGTCCGGTGAGCCCGGCGAAGCCGTCGACTCAATCGTGCCCTTTTCTGAGCGAACCGTTTGACCGACGCTCAGGCTCACAAAGCCATTGATGATGACCTGGTCATCGGCTTTCAACCCTTGGGTTACCTCAGTCAAGGAGCCATAGCGCTGCGCTGTGGCAATGTTTTGACGCTCAACCTTGTCATCCTTACCCAGTACGAAGACGTAACTGCCTTGTTGATCGCGTGACACCACCGCCGAGGGCACCAGCACGCTGTCACGCTTAGAACCGTAATAGATCATGACGGTGGCGTAAATGCCTGGCACGATGCTGCGCTGCGCGTTGTCAAATCGCCCTCTTAACTGCAAGGTGCCTGTGCTCGTACTCAACTCGCTGGCCGCGTAGTCCAGGACGCCCACATGTGGGAAGCCGTCATCGCCTTGCAAGGCAGCATACACGGGCAACTTGTCGACCGCTTGGCCCGTGGCGACTTCACCCGCTGCCCGCATGGTCCGCATGTAGGTCAACAGCGACATTTCATTCATTGAAAAATAAATGTAGACCGGATCAATTTGCCGAATCTCGGCAAGCTTGATGGCGCCAGCCCCAACGCCCAAGTAATTGCCAACATCGATTAAATGGCGGCCCATGACCCCGTCAAACGGCGCTTTGATTTCGGTATAGCTCAAGTTCAGCTTGGCCAAAGACAGATTGGCTTCAGATTGCTGCAGCTTTGAGCGTGCCGTATCCACGGATGCTTGCGAGGTCGCTCGCTGCCCTAATAGTGTGGACTGCCGATCAAACTCAATCTTGGCCTGATCATAAATCGCCTGCTGTAACGCCATTTGATCTTTGTATTGAGCCTGTTCAATCACAAACAGCAGATCACCCTTCTTAACGCGTGCCCCATCTTTAAACAATATCTTGTCAAGGTAACCTGAGACACGGGCCTCGAGGTCGACGTGCAGCAAAGGAGCCGCTGTGCCATCAAATGTCTGATAGCTTTGGACGGTTTGCTTGACCGGTGTTGCCACAGTGACTTTGGGTGCCGGCAATGTCGGTGGTTTGGGGCGTTCGCATGCAACAAGCAAAAAGCTCGCACCAAGTAAAAGCCCGATGGCGGTGAGGCGTGAAGATTTCATTGAGGCCATTATTGAGTCAATCCAAGCGTCTGCACCAATCGAGGAGCGTTGGCACTGGGGCTCGCCGAATCAAGGGAATCACCCCAGTTCGTGCGGGCTTTCATTTTACTAATCAGTTCATTAGGTAGTGTCGGCAACGTCATTTGAGCGTCCCAGCCACCGCCTAAAGCCTTAAAGGCATCGACATAGCCGAGCAGCGTGTTGGTTTTTGATTGCACCAAATCGCTTTGAACTTGAAGGAGTGTCTGCTGCGCGACAATAACCGTGTTGTAGTCGCTCTGCCCTGCCTCGTAAAGGTCTAGGGCCAACGCCGCGGACTGTCGTGCGGAGCCCAATGCCTTTGAGAAATCTTTGACAGCGCTTTTTGCGGTTGCAATACGCATCAAGGCGTCTTCGACCTCTGATTGCGCCACCAACACGGTGTTCTGATAATCGAGCACCGATTGTTCGAACACGGCGTCTTGGACACGGACTTGGTCAACAATCGCGCCACGATAAAACAACGGCAAACTAACCGAGCCCGTGGCGCTGGAGGTCGTGCCTTCAGAGCTCATGGTCGGGCTGTTTTGATAACTCACGCTAGTGCTCAGATAACCAAAAATACCAGACAAAGAAAAGCTAGGATATAAATCAGCTTCACGCATGCCGATTAACGCAGACTGAGAAGCGGCGCGATATTCCGCCGCCGCGACATCGGGTCGGCGACGCAACAGGTCACGAGGGATACCCACGCTGAGGACCTCAGGCACCTGAGGTTGATTGTTTGCTTGTCCAAACTCAGACTCATAAAAGCCTGGCCGTTGACCTAACAAAACGCTCATCGCGTTGCGTTGTCGATTTAACTGCTCAATTAACCCCGGAATTTCAGCCTTGGTTTGCTGGTAACGAGTTTGTGCTTGGCTCAATGCGAGCAAAGATGTCGAGCCAGCCTGATAGCGGGCGCGAGCAATGCGTAAACTTTCGGCTTGTAGCGTCAAATTCACTTGGGCCACTCGGATCAGCTCTTGTACGTTGCGTATATTGATGTAGGTGTTGGCCACCGTGGCTGTCAACGAAACATCAGCTGAGTAGTAAGCAGCAATGGCCGATTGAAAAGAAGAAAACGAGCTCTCAATGCCGCGCCGATACTTGCCCCAAAAATCCAACTCCCAGTTAGCTTGAAGAAGCGCATCCCTGGATGTCGAACTATCGCTTGTGGTCCCGGAGGCGCCAGCAGCGGCTGTTGGTAGCAGAGCCGCGTCGCTGATCCCGAGCTGTGCTCGTGCTTGATAAATACGCAACGCAGCCGATTGCAAGGTTAGGTTTTGTTGGCCGGCGTACAGTAGCAAGGCGCTTAGCGTCGCATCGTCAAATTGCTGCCACCAGTGCACCGGGTTGATTTGCGCATCGCGAACCAATTCAACGGCCTCGACAAAATCGCCCCCCGTTTGTGCCTGCCACTGCTCATTGACCGAGACGGCGGGCTGCTTGAAATCAGGGCCAACCATACAGCCCGAGAGCAAAACGGCGCATACAAGCGCCAAGCCAAGCGTCTTTTTTATTGGGTGTTTGGCTAAAAACCGCTGACTCGTTTGCCCACCGAGACTGTTGTTGGGTGCCATAGCAGTCACATCACCTTTAAATAATCTGAACTTATAATAGCCTACTAAACGCTTCAATTCTCCGCGAGACAGCTACCAATTCTGGGCGATCATTGAGGGGCTGGCCTAGCCGATGATTAGCTCTCTTTTGAAATCCGTCGGCCGTGATTCAGTGCAAATCCAATCAAGTTATCACTTGCCTCGGCCGTACGAAACGCCGAATGCGCAGACAAGGTAACGTTTTCTAGGGTGGTCAGTGCGTGTCCGGCCGGCAGCGGTTCAACGTCATAGACGTCTAGCGCGGCGTGTCCGAGCTGGCCTGCTTTCAAAGCCTCGATCATGGCCGCTTCGTCGATCACGGCACCACGGGCGGTGTTCACCAGAATGGCGTCATCACGCATCATGGCAATGCGCTCTTTGGATATGAAACCACGTGTTTCATCATTGAGCAACAAATGCAGCGACACCACGTGGCTCTGCGCCAAAACCTCTTCAAGCGACAGGAATTCGACCCCAGGATACGTTTTGGGTGAGCGGTTCCAGGCGATGACTCGCATGCCAATGCCTAGGCCCAGGCGCGCCATTTCTTCACCGATCCCCCCAAATCCAACCAAACCCAAGGTTTTACCGGTCAATTGCAGACCGTCGGTACGTGGCCAACCCCCTGCCCTCACGCCTCT
>Ga0208413_1000079_pt1 | contig 82346 bp, 76 predicted proteins | sample AntAceMetag02UKD_FD_184761 | JGI IMG/M metagenome (GOLD analysis project Ga0208413, IMG submission 184761) | Saline lake microbial communities from Ace Lake, Antarctica - Antarctic Ace Lake Metagenome 02UKD (SPAdes) (version 2) | ecosystem: Environmental > Aquatic > Non-marine Saline and...
GTGACGCATCTGAAATTTGTACTGGCGCGTGACGTTTTCGACCACCAGTTCGCCCCCCTCTGTCAGCGCGCGCCGCAGATCGGTCAGGCGCAGTACGTCGTCGGCCTGAATGCCATCGTAGTCCGCAGGATCGACGAAGGTCAGCGGCAGCACGCCGAAGTTGATCAGGTTTTGCGCGTGGATCCGCGCAAAACCCTTGGCTAGAACCGCGCGCAGCCCGAGGTACTGCGGACCTAGTGCCGCGTGCTCGCGGCTCGAGCCTTGTCCGTAATTGCTCCCACCCACCACAACGTGGCCCGGCACCTGCTTGGCTCGCGTGGCATAGGTGGGATCGAGCCTGTCGAAGGAAAACTCGGCGATCCTGGGAATGTTGCTGCGAAACGGCAGTACCCGCAACCCTGGCGGCATGATCTCATCGGTAGAAATGTCGTTCGCCACCTTGAGCAGAACCGGCACTTCGATCTCATCAGGCAACGGCTCGAAGTTCGGCAGCGAAGCGATGTTCGGGCCCTTCACGAGGTCCACATGCAGCGCCTCCTCATGGGGCAACGGCGGCATGAACATCGCGCGGTTGATAATCGGGTGGTCCGGGTCCGCGATGCGTGGATAGGGGATGCCCAGTGTACGCGGGTCGGTGATCACGCCGGTGAGCGCCGACGCCGTGGCGGTCTCCGGGCTGACCAAACACACCTTGTCCTCGCGGGTGCCGGAACGGCCGGGGAAGTTGCGCGGCACAGTGCGCAAAGAGAGTTCATTGGTGGCCGGCGCCTGGCCCATGCCGATACAGCCGTTGCAGCCGGCCTGGTGCAGCCGCGCGCCGGCGTGCAGCAGGTGGGCGATGTGCCCGTCGCGCACCAAGGTTTCGAGCTGCGCTCGGGACGTGGGATTAACATCGAACGACACGCGGTCATTCACTTGCCGATCCTGCACCATCATGGCGGAAACGGCGAAGTCGCGATAGCCGGGATTGGCCGACGAGCCGATGTAGGTCTGGTAGATCCGCTCGCCCGCGACTTCGTTGACCGGGCGCACGTTCCCCGGGCTGGACGGCATGGCGATCAGCGGCACCAGGCTGGACAAATCGATCTCTTCGTACACGTCGTAGGTCGCGTTTGTATCCGCGACCAGCTCAACCCAATCGTCTTCGCGCTGCCAGGCGCGCAGGAAGCGGCGCACCTCCTGATCGGAAGGGAAAACGGTGGTGGTCGCGCCAAGCTCGGCGCCCATGTTGGCGATCACGTGTCTATCCATCGCGCTCAGCGTGGCCAGCCCCGGCCCGTAGAACTCGACGATCCGACCCACACCGCCGTCGACGCCGTGGCGGCGCAACATCTCCAGGATCACGTCCTTGGCGCTCACCCAGTCCGGCAGGCTGCCGGTGAGCTTCACGCCCCAGATCAGCGGCATACGCGTAAAGAACGGTTCGCCCGCCATTGCCAGCGCCACTTCCAGCCCGCCAGCGCCGATTGCGAGCATGCCAATCGCACCGCCCGCCGGCGTGTGGCTGTCAGAGCCAAGCAGCGTCTTGCCCGGCTTGCCGAAATTTTCCTGGTGGCACGGATGACTCACCCCGTTTCCGGGCCGCGAGTACCACACGCCGAATCGCTGGCAGGCGCTACGCAGAAAAAGGTGGTCGTCGGGGTTCTTGAAGTCCTCCTGGATGATGTTGTGGTCAACGTACTGGACGCTCACCTCAGTCTTCACCCGGTCCAGGCCCATCGCCTCCAGTTCCAGCATCACCAGCGTGCCGGTGGCGTCCTGGGTCAGCGTCTGGTCAATCCGCATCCCGATCTCTTCACCGGGCTTCATGTCACCGTGCATCAGATGCGACTTGGTTAGTTTCTGCGTTACGTTCATGCTCATGATTATTCTGCCAAGTTTGATAAAGTTACGGTATCACACAAAGTTAATATCGTTGTGTTCACCCACACCAAAATTCCATAGGTCGTTCCTACGCGAGTAGTCAACGCGATAGCCAGCGCACCCCAGAACGTGACTCGCATTGCACCCACCGCCACACATGCCCCGCCGACTCGTTCAGAGCGGTGTTGTTCCAAGTGACGTGGATGCATTATGCCGGGCCTATCCCTAAAAACAGTTTTTGTTCTTTCGCCAAATCTGCCGAAGGGCGGACGTTGGCATCATGTTGCGCGGCAAAGCTAAGCATCCGATCAATACAGATGAGTGCTTTGCGGCTGATGTCCGTATCAACGTGAATCTCGTTCCTGCCCGACTCCAACACCTCGGCCAGATTTTGCAGGCCATTCATCGCCATCCACGGACATTGCGCGCAACTTTTGCAGGTCGCGCTATTGCCCGCGGTCGGCGCCTCAATGAAGCGTTTGCCCGGCGCGGCCATTTTCATCTTGTGTAGGATGCCACTGTCGGTCGCGACAATGAACTCATCGGTATCGAGCGATTGCGCGGCCGCAATCAAGCCCGAGGTCGAACCGACCACGTCGGCCAGCGCGACCACGGCTGCCGGCGACTCCGGATGGACCAGCACCTTGGCGCGTGGGTGATCGCGTTTCAATAACTCCAATTCGATTGCCTTGAACTCGTCGTGCACCAAACAGGAACCCTGCCAGATCAACATGTCTGCGCCGGTTTCTTTCTGGATATAGTTGCCTAGATGCTTATCGGGTGCCCATAATATTTTTTTGCCCCGCGCATGCAAGTGCGCGACAATTTGCAGACCGATAGAAGACGTCACCATCCAATCGGCGCGCGCCTTCACCGCTGCACTAGTGTTGGCATAGACTACGACTGTACGGTCAGGATGCGCATCGCAAAACGCAATGAACTCGTCCGCAGGACAGCCCAAATCGAGAGAGCAAGTTGCGTCGAGATCAGGCATCAAAATACGTTTATGCGGACTGAGTATCTTCGCTGTCTCACCCATAAATTTCACGCCAGCCACCACCACAGTTCTAGCTGGATGGTCGCGGCCGAAACGCGCCATCTCGAGTGAGTCCGACACGCAACCACCGGTCTCATCCGCCAAGTCCTGCAAATCGGCATCCACATAATAGTGCGCGACAAGGACCGCTTGTTGCTCTTTTAGCAGGTGCTTGATGCGCGCTTTGAGAGTTGCTCGTTCAGCCGGCGACAGCGCTACAGGCACGCGCGCCCAAGCATTGGCGGTGCAACTGGTGCCCAGATCCATTTGCGGACGCTCAAATTCAATGGTTTTGATGGATGGAGCATGCATAAATAGTCCTCACTGCATAAGTTGTTTATGGGTTCGCACAACTGTTGTTTACAATGTTGATGCCGCCGAAACGGATCGGGGGGTCGGCGGATTCAGTTTTAGTGCGTATGAAAGCGTCAACCGCCGATATAAGACATCTCCACTTTCTTTCTTTGTGAAGTTTCTTCTGTGCGAATTTCCGAATACTGGTCTTCTCGCTGATTCCAGATCAAACCTATGGTACCCGCAATTTTCTTGTCGCTCTTGCCCGAACGCATGAGCCTGCGTAAATCATGACCAGACTGCGAAAAAAGGCAGGTGTACAGCTTGCCATCGGTCGAGAGTCGGGCGCGCGTACAGGTGGAACAAAAGGCTTGCGTTACGCTGGAGATGACGCCGATTTCGCCGCTGCCATCCGCATAGGCCCAGCGCTGGGCGACTTCACCGGTGTAGTTGGATTCAACTTCGATGATCGGCATCTCTGCGTTGATCATGCGCACGATCTCGGCCGAGGGCACGACATCGTTCATACGCCAGCCGTTGGAGGAGCCCACGTCCATGAATTCGATGAAGCGCACGATGTGGCCGCTACCCTTGAAGTGCCGCGCCATTGCAACGATGTCCTGATCGTTGACACCTTTCTTGACCACCATGTTGATCTTAATGGGCGCAAACCCCGCGTTGTGCGCAGCGTCGATGCCATTCAGTACATCGGCCACTGAAAAGTCGACATCGTTCATGGCGCGGAATATAGCGTCATCGAGCGAATCGAGCGAGACGGTGACACGTTGCAAGCCGGCGGCCTTGAGCGCCTGGGCTTTCTTGGACAGCAGGGAAGCGTTTGTTGTGAGGGCTATATCCAAAGGTTTATCGTCAAGTGTCTTAAGGGCGGTGAGCATCTCAATCAAAACCTCGAGGTTTTTACGCAGCAGGGGTTCGCCGCCAGTGAGACGGATTTTCTCGACGCCATGTGCGACGAACAGCTGTGCCATACGCGTGATTTCATTGAAGCTCAACAGTTCGGATTTTGGCAAAAAACGGTAGTCCTTGTCGAATACTGACTTGGGCATGCAGTAGGTGCAGCGGAAGTTGCAGCGATCGGTTACCGAAATGCGCAGGTCGCGCAAGAGCCGGCCGCGCGTGTCCGCGAGCGTGCCGCCGGGGGCGGGCGTGTACGTCGGAATCACCGGTACGCGGTTAGCGGCACGCTGGTCAATAATGGTAATTATATTGGTGGTCATGGGGGTCTCTTTGCATGGATTAACAAATCACGATGAGCAGCTATAATAAGACAATCCACCGACCTCAAAGAACTCAGACGGCTTCAGCCTATAGTATCTCCCCTCCACGTCCTTCGACTGCTCGGCGTATGGGTGCGTCATGACTTCCTGCAGCTCTCGAACTAGAGAGTAGTTCCCCACGGTCGCTTGTTGATACGCAGGCACAACGAACCACTCTCGCAAACTGTATTTTGGGTTGACGAGTTTCATCTGCCTAGAGAGCTCCTCACGGGAGCGGGGCGGAGTAGCATTCGCGTCGGTCGTGCTGGCGCTGCCGATGAGCGATTTCCATTTTGTGAACCACTCTGACCAGCGCCTGTCCATCCCTTCGGGGCCTGTCTCATACGTCGAGTCCTTGTAGAAGCTTTTTTTGAGTGGGCCAGTGTCGTCAGGTACCATCGATAGCTCGCGGAAGAAAATGGAGTAATCGACAGGAGTTTGCACCATGAGCGTTTCGAGCTCACTGAACAACGCCGCGTGAAAAGTGCCAAGTCCAAGTTTGGCAGCCCACATATTCTCCATTTGCGCTTGCATCACGTTCGAAAAGCCACTTCGAATCTCGTCGAGCTGCCGCAGATAGTCCTGATGCGACGTCAGCAACGGCTGCAGCGCCTTGCAAAACATGTGGAAGTTGCGTTCTGCTGCCACGGGTTGGTTCAGGAACGAAAAGTGATGTCCGCCACCCGTCCATGGCTGGTAGTGCGGGTTGAACACATCGCAGAATCCGAATGGACCGTAGTCGAGTGTGAAGCCACCGGCCGCGCAGTTGTCGCTGTTGAAGTTGCCCTGGCAGTAGCCGACGCGGATCCAGTTCGCCACAAGCGACGTAAGGCGGCTGCGGAACTCGCGCGCTAGCAACACCACTTTTTCGGCGGTGGTTAGTTTTTTGTCGATGACCTCACCGTACTCACGATCGATCAAGTGCAACACAATCTTCTCGAGCTCCTCCATCGCTTTCGGGTGTTCCTTCTTGCGGGCACGGCGAGCAAAGAGCTCGAGTTGGCCGACACGAATGAACGACGGTGCGACGCGCGTCGAGATGGCGACTGCCTCCGATATAAGCAAGTCGGGATCCTTCGAGTCCGATCCCTCCGAGTACCACGGCCGCTTGACCTTCTCCGTTTTCGAAACGTACAAACTCAGAGACCGTGACGTTGGCACTCCGAGCGCGTGCATGTGTTCCTGTGCCAGGAACTCCCGGACACTCGACCGCAGGACGGCGCGACCGTCCGCGCCGCGGCAGTATGGCGTCCGGCCGCCACCTTTCAACTGCATTTCCCATCGTCGACCGCTGATGACGGTCTCAAGCACGGAAACTGCGCGACCGTCGCCGTATCCGTTGCCGGTTTGGAACGGGCACTGCTGGTTGTATTCGGTGCCGAAGATGGAAAGTGCGTACCCACACGCCCAACCGACCTTGCGCATCGGCTCCGGTGCGTGCGAGATGTCTCCGGAGAACATGCGGACAAAGTCGGCCGACTGCGCCAGGCTATCGGCGAAGCCAAGTTCGCAAAATAAGTTTTTACTGTGCGCGACGTATTCGGGGTCTTTGATTGGCGTGGGATTGACGGGGACATAGTGACCCGTGAAGATTTGTCGCGGCGCGTGGTCGGCTCCGTTTGCTTTCGCGTCAGGATCGCAGTTGAGCGTGTCCATGAGCGAATAGTTTGCCAACTTCGCAAGATCGTTGAGCGTCGATACGGTTGGAATCCTGGAGAACCTCTCAGCATTGATGGCCAATTGGGATGACGCGCCAGGCGCGTGGGGTTGACTGTGGTTCGGGTCAGTGGTCTGCATGGCCAAGCTCCTTGTATATTCAATTAACGGGGGAGTAAATGGCTGCAATCTCTGCCGCCAGAAAAACAACCAATCCCAATTCATGTGCTTCACGTACGAACATTTTTAGAAAGTCGATGTATATGAAATTCAATAGGTCGGCATCGTGCCGTCGACTTGCTGAGCCCAGGCATGAACGCCGCCTGTCAGGTTGCTAATTTGGGTAAAACTATGCTGTTCCAAAAACGACGCGACTTGCATACTGCGCACGCCGTGGTGGCAGATGCAGACAATTGGCTGCTCCGTTTCCAGTTCGGACAGCTTGCCGGGGATGGTATTCATCGGCATCGTCAAAGCCCCGTCAATATGACAAGTCTGAAATTCCCACGGCTCACGTACGTCGAGTAATACGGGTTTCTCGCGCGCTGCATTCTCGAGCCACGCGACCAGTTCTGGGGTAGTCAAGTTTTGCATCGTTAGGTACCTCTTCGCGCGTAAAGAAAGAGAACACCGCTTGCCGGTGCTACACCGATCCAATAGACTTCTTTCGCCGGGTGTTGGCTTTTGTGCAGAACACCCATCAAAACACCCCTGCCGCATGTGCCTGTTCATCGGCGTGGTAGGAACTGCGCACCAATGGCCCCGATGCAGCGTGCAGGAAGCCCATCTGGCGGGCTTTTTCCGCATACATCTTGAACGTGTCTGGATGCACATAGCGGCGCACCGGCATGTGCCCGCCGGACGGCTGCAGGTACTGACCGATGGTCAACATGTCAACGTCGTGGTCGCGCAGCTCACGCAGCACTTGCAAAATTTCCTCATCAGTCTCTCCCAGCCCGACCATCAGACCGGATTTGGTCGGTATGTTGGGATGCAGGGCCTTGAAGCGTTGCAGCAAGTTGAGCGTGTTTTGGAAATCTGCACCAGGACGTGCTTCTTTGTATAAACGCGGCACGGTTTCGATATTGTGATTCAACACGTCTGGCGGCACGGTGCCGAGGATATCCAGCGCACGGTCCAGCCGGCCACCAAAGTCGGGCGTCAAGATTTCGATATAGGTATTGGGCGTCAATGCGCGGATGTACTGGATGCATTCGACAAAATGACCAGCGCCGCCGTCGCGCAAATCGTCGCGGTCAACCGAAGTGATCACAACGTAATTGAGTTTCATCAGCGCGATAGTTTGGGCCAGACGTTGCGGCTCCTTAGGGTCCAGCGGATTGGGACGTCCCGTGCTGACGTTGCAGAACCTGCAGCGCCTCGTGCATTTGTCGCCCATGATCATGAAGGTTGCGGTGCCTTTGCTCCAGCACTCTCCGATGTTGGGGCAGGATGCCTCTTCGCACACCGTCACCAGCTGATTGGATCTCACAATGTCCGTGATCTCACGGAAGCGCTCGGATGATCCCACCTTGACGCGAAGCCAGTCTGGTTTTGGCAATCTTTCGGCGGGATCGATCTCGTTGCGTTTGGTCTTGAGGGCGCCTCGTTGTTTTCCAGACGGATGGGTATTCGCGGCGGTCAACGGCTTGGTTTCAGTTGTCATAATGTACTGAGTAGACACGTTATACCCCCCGCGCCAAAGCAAAAAATTCCACGCGCAGCTCCTGGTTAGGTTGCAGTGCGCCAAGCATGGATGAGGTGACGGTTTCCTCTCCCTGGGTTCGAATGCCGCGGCTTTCCATGCACAGGTGCCGGCAGCGAATGACTACGCCCACTACTTGCGGTTCCAGATGTGTCATCAAGGCGTTGGCAATCTGGACGGTGAGGCGTTCCTGTACCTGCAGTCGTTTGGAAAAGCAATCGGCCAGATGTGTCAGCTTTGACAAGCCGACTATTTTTCCGTTGGGAACATAGCCGATCGTAGCGCTGCCAAAGAAAGGCGCTAGATGGTGCTCATAATGGCTATAGACAGGAATGCCGCGTACCACGATGAGCTCGTTGTACTCATCCGCCCCGTCTTCAAACACTTTTAGACATTCAGCCGGGTCTTGGGTATATCCGGCAGTCCAATGCTTCCAGGCCTTTGCAACGCGTGACGGTGTTTCGACAAGGCCGGCTCTATGGGGGTCCTCCCCCAAACTGGCCAAAAATCGGCTCCGGTCCTGCTCGGTAAATTGTGGTTCTGACATCTATGTGTTTCCTGTATGGGTGGCGACCTATAAACCTGCTTCTTCCAAGGTTATTGCGCTGATATTCAGCGCGTGCACCCGCTCCGGCATCCAATTGGACACGGCGTTATAGACCAGCCGATGCCGAGCGATGTGCTGCAACCCATCGAACCTGGCATCGATCACCCGCACTCGAAAATGCCCGGTACCACCCGTGGCGCCAGCGTGGCCGACGTGCAAATGGCTCTCGTCCTCGAGTTGAATGGCGGCCTCTGGAAAGGCCTGCCGAAAGCGTTCCAGCAATGCATCGTGCGTGGGTTTCGTGGTGTTTTTTTGCTGCATGTTTTCCTCGATATTTCAGCCCACCGGAGTGGGCGACTGGTGACACATTAAGTTCAACAGTCGACCTCCAGTTGCGCCGCCAAACTGAGCGGTAGACGGATTCGGTTCAGTTCATGCTCTACCTGTGTAAATAGCACAAAATGTTTTTACATATAAGCCGATGAGTTATCGCTGTGATCAGTTTGATCGCTAATTGCGGTAAGTTCAGGAATACGCTCTAACAATGTTTTCTCTACGCCGTGTTTTAGGGTGACATCAACAGAGGAGCAACCTTGGCAACCACCGCCAAATTTCAAAATCGCTACTTTTCTATCGGTAACCTCCACCAGTGACACCTCACCACCATGAGAAGCCAATGAAGGATTAATCTCATCGTAAAGAATGTAATTAATACGATCTTCAAGTGGGCTACCTACATCGACATAAGGTGTTTTTGAATTAGGCGCTTTAATGGTTAATTGCCCACCCATGCGATCTTTAGAATAATCTACCAACGCATCTTCTAAAAAAGGTACGCTTCTCTCGTCGACATATGCCACTAAATGCAATAACTCAAGCTTATCATCAGCCTCTTGCACATCTTCTTGACGACAGTAAGCAATACAGGTTTCAGCTTTTGCCGTACCCGGAGAATTGACAAACACTCGTATGCCAAGCATCTCGCCATTTTGTTTATCTAAAAGTTCACGCAAATATGTTTGTGCCGACTCAGTAACAGTAATCATCATAGAACCCATTTTAATAAACGATTTCAGCTGTAATTTAACTCTTCAATAAGTTTCATCGAAAGGTCAACAGCCTATTAAACTGTGAAGATGACGATTTGGTACATTTGCGATCGCCGGATAAAACTGATCAATCACGCAATGGGCCAACCGCCGATTTTGGACCTAAACCGCCACGACTTCGATGTCCGGTTCAATAGTTTTCACCAAATTTTCGATGCCTCTGAGCGTGCCGGATATCGAACTTGGGCAGGTGCCGCATGCCCCCTGGTAGTGCACGCTGAGTAGGTTGCCAGCCAGGCCAACCACATGCAGATCGCCGCCATCGCTTTTCAGATAAGGACGGACCTGCTCGTCAAGCAGCGTGTTGATCGCATCGAGACGCTGCTGGTCGGCAGGACTGAGGGCGGCATTGGCTGTTGCCGCTGCAACTGTGGCCGCTGTTTGCGCATCCGCCGCCGGTGCGGCGCGGATTGGTGCGGCGACTTTGCGCACCAATTCATCCCAATCGGCGTCACCGTTCTGTGTAACGGTGAGCCAGCGATCAACGTAAAACACATTGGTTACATGCTCGATATTGAACAGCGCGGCGGCGAGCAGGTCATCCTGCGCCTGCCCAGCGTTGTCATACGAGTGCGTGATGCCCCAAGTCAGCGGGTCCTTGAGAATGAACTTCATCGCATTCGGATTGGGTGTGTTTTCAATTTCTGCTATTCTTGGCACACTAACCTCCTGAAAGCGGGGCCACCCTTTTGGCACCGGAACTACGACAACCCCATTGAATGGGGAACCTACTCTTCACCCGTTTCAATATCATCAACCCGCCGCTGAATCGATCAGTTTCTGCAATTCACCTTGCTGGTGCATATCGCGCACAATATCGGCACCACCCACCAACTCGCTCATGACGTAGAGCTGCGGAACGGTCGGCCAGTTGCTGTAAGTCTTAATGCCATCGCGGATTTCCGGGTCGGACAGCACGTCCACGGCGGTAAAGTTCTGCACGCCGCAGGCCTTGAGTAGCTGCACCGTCGCACCGGAAAAACCACACTGCGGGAACTGCGGCGTGCCTTTCATGTAAAGCACGATGGAATTTTCTGTTACCTGATTGCGAATTTTTTCCTGTACGTTCACTTTTCATTTCTCCCAAGCTATTTGTTGGCTGATTGCGCCCAGGCATCGGGCGTGAATGTGCGCATGGCCAGCGCGTGAATTTCCGAGTGCATGCGATCTCCGAGTGCCAGATAGACCAGTTGATGCTGCCGTACTATATTTTTTCCGGTGAATTGCGGGCTCACGATCACCGCCTCAAAGTGCTGGCCGTCATCGCCCAGCACTTCCACGTGATCGCAGTGTAGTCCATGCATGATGTAGTCTCTTAGTTCATTTGCTGTCAGCATCTTGTCCTCTCAAGGAGTTACTCTGTGGTAGGGGTAGCATCACGCGTCGCCGTTCGGTGCGTGCATTGGGTCGGCCTCGGTTGAGGCAATGGCGACCGAATTGAACGCGGCGTGCAGCGTGTGCCAGGGCAAAATTGCGCATTTGACGCGCGTCGGCAGGTCGCACACACCGGCGAACACTGCGAGCCGGCCAATGTGATTCGGGTCGTCTAGATTGAGCTTTCCAGTGGCCATGGCGAGAAATTCATGGATCAGAATTTCAGCGTCCGCACGGGACTTGCCCTTGATGGCGGCCGTCATCATCGACGCCGACGCCTTGCAGATCGCGCATGACTCACCTTGAAATGCGATGCAGTCGATGCACTCGCGATCGAAACAGAGCGCCACACTGATGCGATCGCCGCACAGCGGGTTGTGGCCCACCGCATGGTGGCTAGCCTGCGCTAGCGTGCCGTAGTTGCGCGGCTTCTTGTTGTGGTCGAGGATGACCTCTTGATACAGCGCTTTATAGTTGGACATTACGCAAACACCTTCTGCACGCTGCGAATGCCGGCGATCAGTGCATCGACCTCGGCCATGCTGTTGTAGAACGCGAACGAGGCGCGCGAGGTGGCCGGCACTTTGAAGCGCTTCATCACCGGCTGCGCGCAATGATGACCAGTGCGCACCGCGACGCCCTCCTGATTGAGCAGTGTGCCGACGTCGTGCGGATGCACGCCGTCAACGGTGAATGAGATGACCGAGGCTTTGTTTTTGGCGGTGCCGATAATGCGCACGCCCGGCATGCGGGTCATTTGTGCGGTGGCGTAATTGAGCAGCTCGAGTTCGTGCGTGGCGATGGCGTCCATGCCGATGGCCGAGAGGTAATCGACTGCGGCGCCCAGCCCGATGGCGGCTGCGATGGGCGGCGTGCCGGCCTCGAATTTGTGCGGGATAGTGTTGTAGGTGGTTTTTTCGAAGGTCACCGACAAAATCATGTCGCCGCCGCCCTTGAAGGGCTGCATTTTTTCCAGCAGCGCGGCCTTACCATACAGGACGCCGATACCGGTCGGGCCGCACAACTTGTGGCCCGAGAAAGCGTAGAAGTCGCAATCCAGCTCCTGCACGTCGACCTGCAGGTGCGGCGCCGCCTGCGCCCCGTCAACCAGCACCGGCACGCCGTGCGCGTGTGCGAAAGCGATCATCTGCTTGACCGGGTTGATGCTGCCCAGCGCGTTCGAAACATGTATCACGCCGACGAACCGGGTGCGAGCGTTGAACAGTTTTTCATATTCATCGATCAGCAGCTCACCGGCGTCGTTGATCGGTACCACACGAATATTCGCACCGGTCTCTTCGGCCAGCATCTGCCACGGCACGATATTAGAATGATGCTCGAGCGTGGTCAAAATAATCTCGTCTCCGGGTTTGATGAACCACCGGCCGTAGCCGTGCATCACCAGGTTGATCGCATCGGTGGTGCCGCTGGTGAAGATCACTTCGCGCTCTTCGGGTGCATTGATGAAGCGCTGCAGTTTGCGCCGAGCGGCGTCGTATTCGGCGGTCGCGGTCTCCGACAAATAATGCACCGCGCGGTTGATGTTGGCGTGCTCGCTCGTCTGGTAGCGCACCAGGCGGTCCATCACCTGCTGCGGCATCTGGCTCGATGCGGCATTGTCGAGATAGACCAGCGGCTTGCCGTCGATCTGGAGTTGGAGGATCGGAAAGTCCGCGCGTATGCGCTCGACGTCAAAGGCAGATACCGAGCTGGGATGGAATGCTATTTGAACGGAGTTCATGACTCGCTCCTGGTTTGTTCGAAGGCACTCTGTTCGAGCTGGTGCTTGAGTGATGCGACGGAGATGCGGTCGATGATCTCAGCCGCGAACGCATAAGTCAGCAGATTACGCGCCACACTTTCAGACAGTCCGCGGCTCTTCAGGTAAAACACTTCCTCGCTGTCGAGCTGACCAATGGTCGCGCCATGCGCGCATTTCACGTCGTCGGCAACGATCTCCAACTGCGGTTTGGTGTCGACCTGTGCCTTGTCGGTGAGTAGCAGGTTGCGGCTCGACTGTATCGAGTCGGTACGCTGCGCGCCCTGACGCACCACGACCTTGCCGTTGAACACCGCATGCGCGCTGCCGCCGACGATACATTTGTGCAGCTGGCGGCTTATGCCATGCGGCTGTGCGTGGTCGATACAGGTATGGGTATCGGCCAGCTGATTGGCTGCGATCAGTGCCAGCCCGTCAATCGCGCACTCGGCGCCTTCGGCCAGCAACACGTCGAGGTTATAGCGCGAAATCTGTGCGCCCAGCGCGACACTCACCGACTGATAGTGACTCGAACGCCCAAGGGACACCGTGCAATTGGCAATATGAAACGCTTTACTGCCCTCGCGCTGAATCCGGATGTGATTCACACGTGCATTGTCTTCCAGCGTGATTTCGGTCACAGCGTTGGTGAAATGCGCTTCTTCTTGCCAACCTGGTTGGTGCAACACGACGTAATCCTCGATCACCGTCACTGCGCTACCAGACTCGGCAACCACTAGGCAGCGGGGCGTACTTACAACCTCTTTTTGCGTGGCAATAAACAGCAGATGCACCGGCGCTGCAAGCGCCATGTTGCGCGGCACCACAATCACAGCCGCATCATGCAGGAAGGCCGTATTGAGCGCTGCGAATACGTTGTCGTTGAATGTTGCGTGACGGCCGAGATGTGCTTCGATCACTGCGGCGTGCGCGGCAAGTAGCATCGGCAGGTTAGATACCACCACGCCGCTGTTTGAAGCAGCACTGGACAACTGGGGCGCATAGATGCCATCAACAAATACCAGTCGGGTGGTCGCTTCTTCAATATAAAAATGCGCGACATCAGCGGCTTCCAAATGGGTTGCGCTGAGTGGCGGAGCAAACGACAGCTTGGTCAGTGGTGAAATGTTGGTAAAGCGCCACTCTTCGTCACGCCGGGTGGGCAGCGTCAGCACGTCGAGCCGATTCACCGCCTCGGCCCGCAGTGTATTGATCCACGGCAAGGGGCTGGTCTGCAATTGCGGCAAGCCGGTCATCAGCGTTTCAAGGTGACCCTCAGGGGGGCGGCGAATAGCGGTTAGTGCGCTCATACTGTTGCCATCGTCGCCTGGTGCTCGGCACCGACCCAGTCGTAGCCCCGCGATTCGAGTTCGAGCGCCAGATCCTTGTCGCCGGTCTTGATGATGCGACCCGCCTCCATCACGTGTACGAAGTCGGGTACGATATAGTTGAGCAGCCGCTGGTAATGTGTCACCAGCACAATCGCGTTGTCTTTGTTGGCCAGCTGGTTGACGCCCTGGGAGACAATCCTGAGCGCGTCAATGTCGAGGCCGGAATCGGTCTCATCGAGTATTGCCAAGCGGGGATCGAGCAGCGCCATCTGTAAAATTTCGTTACGCTTTTTTTCGCCCCCGGAGAAGCCTTCGTTGACACTACGGTCGAGAAAGTCGGGACTCATTTCGAGCAGTTTCATCTTCTCGCGCACGAAGTCGTCAAACTCAAGTGGGTCGAGTTCTTCCTTGCCGCGTTGCGCCTGCACCGTGTTGTAACTCAGGCGCAGAAATTGGCTGTTAGCGACACCTGGTATCTCGATCGGATATTGAAAGGCCAGAAACACACCGGCACGGGCACGCTCTTCGGGGGCCAGCTCGAACAGATTCTTGCCTTCGAACAGCACGCTACCGGCCGTCACCTCATACGCCGTGTGACCGGCTAGCACCTTTGCAAAGGTGCTCTTTCCCGAGCCATTCGGACCCATGATCGCGTGCACTTCGCCGCTTTTTATCGTGAAGTCCAGGCCTTTCAGAATTTCGATGCCATTCACGGTCGCGCTCAGCCCGCGGACTTCGAGTATAGTTTTGCTGTCTTGGTAAATCATCCGACACTTCCTTCTAGTTTTAAACCCAGTAGCTGGGTCGCTTCGACCGCAAACTCCATAGGCAATTGTTTAAATACGTCTTTGCAGAATCCGTTGATAATCATCGACACGGCGGCCTCGGCGTCGACCCCACGTTGCGCAAAATAAAATAGCTGATCCTCGCCGATCTTCGAGGTCGATGCCTCGTGCTCAACTTGGGCGGTGTTGTTGCGCACCTGGATGTAGGGGAAGGTGTTGGCGCCGGACTGGTCGCCAATCAGCATCGAGTCGCATTGTGAATAATTGCGCGCACCGGCAGCGGGGGGTGCAATCCTGACCAGCCCGCGGTAGCTGTTGTTGGAACGCCCGGCCGAGATACCTTTGCTGACAATGGTGCTGCGCGTATTCTTGCCAATGTGGATCATCTTGGTACCGGTGTCGGCCTGCTGCAGGTGGTTGGTGACGGCGACCGAATAAAACTCGCCGACCGAGTTGTCGCCACGCAGTATGACGGAGGGATACTTCCAGGTAATCGCCGATCCGGTCTCGACCTGGGTCCACGAAATGCGCGAGTTGACGCCTTTGGCCAGGCCGCGCTTGGTCACGAAATTGTAAACGCCGCCGACGCCGTTTTCGTCGCCCGCATACCAGTTCTGCACCGTTGAGTACTTGATGTCGGCGTTGTCGAGCGCCACCAGCTCGACCACTGCCGCATGCAACTGGTTTGAGCTGAATGCGGGTGCCGTACAGCCTTCAAGATAGGAGACCGACGCCCCTTCCTCGGCAATGATGAGTGTGCGTTCGAACTGCCCCGTTTCCTCGGTGTTGATGCGGAAGTAGGTCGACAACTCCATTGGGCACTTGACGCCCTTGGGGATGTAACAGAACGACCCGTCGGTGAACACTGCTGAGTTGAGCGCGGCGTAAAAGTTATCCCCGGTCGGCACCACCGTACCGAGGTACTTCTGCACCAGCTCCGGGTGCTCCAGCACGGCTTCCGACATCGAACAGAAAATGATGCCGACCTCGGCTAGCTTAGCCTTGTAGGTGGTCGCCACCGACACGCTGTCGAAAACAACGTCGACCGCAACGCCAGCCAACGCCATGCGCTCATGCAGCGGCACGCCAAGCTTCTCGAAGGTACGCAACAACTCAGGATCGACCTCGTCCATGCTGTTCAACTTCGGCTTCTGCTTTGGTGCAGCGTAATAGCTGATCGCCTGTAAATCGATCTTCGGATAGTGGACGTTGGCCCACGTCGGCTCTTCCATTTTGAGCCACGCCTGGTAAGACTTGAGTCGAAACTCAAGTAACCACTCAGGTTCGTTCTTCTTGGCCGAAATCATCCGGATTGTGCTTTCATCCAGCCCTTTCGGCGCGACATCGGACTCGATGTCGGTGACGAAACCGTGCTTGTAGGGCTGGTTGACGAGATTTTGCAGTACTGCACTCATGATGTTGTTCCTACGTTAAAGTGAGAAAGACGACCCGCAGCCACAGGTAGATTTTGCGCCAGGATTGTTCTTGATGACGAACTGCGCACCTTCCAGATCGTCTTTGTAATCAATATCTGCCCCCACCAGGTACTGGTAGCTCATCGCATCAATCAATAGCGACACGCCGTTCTTGGTCATCGTCGTGTCGTCTTCGTTGGCGATTTCGTCAAACGTGAATCCGTAGGAGAAGCCGGAGCAGCCGCCGCCCTGAACAAAAACACGCAGTTTCAGCGCAGGGTTGCCTTCTTTGGCAATCAAATCAGCGACTTTGGCCACCGCGCTGTCGGTAAAGACAAAAGGTGCGGGCATTTCGGCCTGGATGTTTTCAGCAACTGCGTTCATGCCATTACCTTTGTACTTTCTACATCAAGCTCGGGCTTTTTCATGTTGAAGCTCTCGCCACAGCCGCACTCGCTGTCGACGTTGGGGTTATCAAATTTGAACATCTGCTTGAGTCCTTCGGTGACGAAGTCGATGTGCGAGCCGTCGAGAAACGCTAGGCTGTCGGTATCGATCAGCACACGGGCGTCATGCGATTCGAAGCTGTGATCGGTTGGGCGAATTTCGTCGGCGATGTCGAAGGTGTGCGCCAGGCCGGTGCAGCCCACTGTCTTCACGCCGATGCGCAGGGCAATCCCTTTACCTCGCTTAGCAAGCTGGCGCTGAATCTGTTTTGCCGCATTTTCAGTCAATGTAATTGCCATAATTTAAGCTCCAAAGTAACCAAAGACAACACCGAAATAACCGAGAAAATCCAAGGTGAAGAGGTGATCTGTCACGGGATGTCATGGCCTCATGCCCTTCACAAATACGGTGAATACATAGTATCGTTCCGAAACTACTATTTTGTCAAGATAATTTTCAAACGCTACTATAATAGATGTGTTATAGTATCGTTACGAAACTACTATCTTGTCGATACAGGTTTTAGCGTTATTATCTACAGATGACAAAGGAGTTGAAAATGAATAGTCGTGCGATCGCAGAGTTGGTCTTTCACTTGGGGCGCATAGCAACTGGCGAGGGGCTCGTGGAGGGGCTCACGGCAGCCCAGTGGGCCGCGCTCAGATACTTTGCCCAAGCCAATCGCTTCTCGCAAACGCCGTCCGCCTTCGCCGCGTTCCATGGCACGACCCGGGGTACAGCGACACAGACAATAAAAAGCATCGAAGCTCTAGGCTATCTGTCACGCATGCGGTCAGAGGACGACAGGCGCAGTGTCCGGCTCGTTCTGACCGAGAAAGCCAGGGGTATTCTTGCGAACGACCCCTTAGAATCCCTGGTCCGTGCCACGGACTCCCTACCCCCAAGTGTCCGCGGCCACTTCGCTAATACCTTGCAACGCATGCTCGGTCAGGTGACGCAAGAGAGAGGCAAACCTCCCTTCGGCACCTGCACCTCGTGTCAACATCTGGAAAGCGACGGCTGTAAACGGGAGGGACATGCGCCCTATGAGTGCGGGTTGACGAGCGAGCCGCTGCTTCTGGAAGAGCTCGACGGGATCTGCATCAACTTCGTCTCGGGCAAGCCCATCACGGTGAAGGGCCTTGTCACCGGAGGCGAACCGCGATGAGTCCTGTTCCCGAATCATCGATCACTATCGCAGATGGCGAGATCATCATCGATGCCGAGCTGTTCGTGCACAAGTCTGCTCGACCTCGTCAGGCAGCTCACCGGGAGCTGCGACATCGTCCGCGAGATGAATACCTCGGGAGAACTCCAGGCAATCATGCGTGCAAACCACAACACTGCCACATACAGGAGACCGCCATGTCATCCCATCCAACTGACTTCCAGGGTTCCGTCATCGACGCGCTGCGCGAGGCTATCGAGCAGCAGATCCCCAATTCACGGGCCGCTGTCAACGGCGGCGACGGATTCTTCAGCATCGAAGTGACGTCGCCCGCGTTCGCCGGCAGGAGCCGGCTCGAGAGACATTGGCTGGTGTACCTCGCAATCGTCCACTTGCTGGAGGGTGACGCGTCCCCTGTGCACGCCGTCGACAGTCTGAAGACTCGAACGCCCGCTCGTCTTGAGCCGGGCTTTGTAGACCATGGTTGGCTCCGCCCGTCGTCCAATACCGAGCACCCAAGTCTGCTCGACCTCGTCAGGACTGAGTCATGATTGCCAAAGCTACATATCCAGCCGTGGCGATAACTGTGCAGGACAACCCGCCTGAAACGCTCGCCCGCCGGCTTCGAGCGCATCTTCAAGCGCTCGCCACACTGCGCTTACCGATCATCTATCGGGAGGCGGCCAAAGGGCTGCTGCTCACCCCCCCGAACACCATTCATCAACTCACGGAGGCGTTGGAGCAACTCATGGCCGAGGACGCGGCGGCTGACCGCCCCTTCATCGCGGCCATGGTCATCAGCAAGTGGCGCGGCGGCTTGCCGGCACCGGGCTTCTTCGACTGTGCGGCTCGGCTCGGACGCTTTGCCGGCGATGCAACGGGACCGGACGCAAGGGTATTTCATGCGGTCGAGCTCAACGCGGTGCTCGCCTTGTGGGCGCCGTCTAGCGACTCGCGCGCGACTGCGCCTACGCATGGCCGGAGCTGACAAAAAGCTGTGAACTTCAATGGCGTGGTTGCCGCACCCGAAGAATAAGGCCTACGAAGCCGATGCCAGTTTTTCCTATCCCCAGGAAGAGAATGATGAGCACAAACAAAAGTAACAAACCAAAACAAGTGACCTGGTTCAACGGATGCGGTGGGCGTATCGGCATCGTCGTGGGAGCTAGCGGCGACCATGCTTATATTGGCGCTGCACTGAGGCATGATGAAGATGCTGATGTAGAGCATATCCTGCAATATGGCGCAAAGTTTCCGCTCGACGCGGCACTCTTGCTGCCGGTATCCAGGCATTACTCTGCGGCAGAAGCCGACGGCATGCATATTCCCGAAACCGAGAGTTTCTAAAGAACACAGCTCAAGGAGCCTACAATGTATCGCTATGACAAATATGATCACCAAATTGTGGGCGAGCGCGTCGCCCAATACCGCGACCAGGTGCGCCGCCGTTTGTCCAATGAACTGACCGAAGATGAATTCCGTCCGCTGCGTTTGCAGAACGGTCTGTACATGCAAATACATGCCTACATGCTGCGCATCGCCGTGCCTTACGGTATGTTGACATCGGCTCAACTGCGCATGCTTGCGCACATCGCGCGCAAGTATGACCGTGGCTACGGTCACTTTACGACACGCCAAAATATCCAGTTTAACTGGCTTAAACTGGAAGACACGCCGGCCATACTGGCTGACCTTGCCTCGGTCGAAATGCACGCTATCCAGACCTCCGGCAATTGCATCCGCAACATCACTTCCGACGAATTTGCGGGCATTGCCGGCGATGAGGTTGTTGACCCGCGTCCCTATGCTGAAATTCTGCGCCAGTGGAGCACCTTCCATCCGGAATTTGCCTATCTGCCGCGCAAGTTCAAAATTGCCATTAGTGGCGCAACACAAGACCGTGCCGCGATTGCAGTGCATGACATCGGACTGTCCATCATCAAGAATGAGCAAGGCGCCATTGGTTTCCGTGTACTGGTGGGCGGCGGCTTGGGACGCACTCCCATGATAGGCAGCGAAATCTGCGGCTTTTTGCCGTGGCAGCACCTGATGACCTACATCGAGTCCATCATGCGCGTCTATAACCAGTATGGTCGCCGCGACAACATCTATAAGGCGCGCATCAAAATCCTAGTGAAAGCGCTCGGGATTGACGAATTCAAACGCCAGGTGGAAACAGACTGGGCTGACATCATAGATGGCCCCAGCACATTGACGGTCGAAGAACTCAACCGCGTGTCAGCCTGCTTCACGGCGCCGCCCTACGAAAAGTTAGCGGCCAACGACGCTACTGTTGCCTTGTACAAGGCCGAAAAAAAGGACTACGCCAACTGGTTGCAGCGCAATGTCAAACCGCACAAAGTGGCGGGTTACGCAGCCGTAGTGTTGTCACTCAAGAAAACCGACATCGCCCCAGGCGATGCCAGTGCGGAGCAGATGGATGCGGCGGCTGATCTGGCTGACCGTTTCAGTTTTGGCGAACTGCGCATCACCCATATGCAAAATCTGGTGCTGGCCGATATCAAGCAATCTGATCTCATCACCCTGTGGAAAATAGCCGCAGCACAGGGCATGGCATCGCCTAACGTTGGATTGCTGTCCGACATCATTTGCTGCCCTGGAGGAGATTTCTGCTCGCTGGCAAATGCCAGGTCAATACCGCTGGCCAGGGTGATTGCAGAGCGCTTCGAAAGCCTGGATTTTCAGCACGACATCGGTGAGATAGAAATCAATATGTCAGGCTGCATAAATGCCTGCGGTCATAATCATGTGGGCCATATTGGTGTTATAGGTGTTGACAAGAAGGATGGCGGTGAGTGGTATCAGGTGTCGGTAGGAGGTGATCAGGGCAATGATAGCGCTATCGGTAAGGTCATAGGGCCATCTTTTACCTTCCAGCAAATGCCGGAAGTAATAGACCGCTTGCTGCAAGTTTATCTGTGGGAACGCATTGAAGATGAGCGCTTTATAGACACGGTACGCCGTATCAGCGTGACCCCGTTCAAAGACTATGTCTATGCGACCAAGATTGAGGCTGACCCCAGGCTGAACGATGATGCCTATCGCATATTAGTAAAACCGGCCAGCTACGCAGAGCCATATCACTCACCGAGATTTTAGCCATGATGATGATTAAAAATAAAGCCATCGTCAGTGATGATTGGGTCGTCCTGCGTTTGAATGAAAATGAGACGCCGGAGCATGTCACGGTTGCGGCTGGCAAAATCATTGTGCCCCTCAAAGTGTGGCAGGCGCAGCGCTCCAAGCTGCAAGGCCGTGTCAACCTAGGCGTATGGTTGAACAGCGATGAGCGGCCGGAAGTGTTGCAAGGCGAGGTGGAAAAGTTCGCGGTCATCGCTGTCAATTTCCCCAAGTTCGCGGATGGTCGGGGGTATTCGATTGCCTATAACCTGCGCGCCCGTCTTGGTTACACTGGCGAACTGCGTGCCATCGGTGATGTATTGCGCGACCAGATGTTTTACATGCAGCGCGCGGGTTTCGACACCTTTGCGCCACGCCCGGATCGCGACATTCATGAGGCGTTGAAGGGCTTGAACGATTTTTCCGTAAGCTACCAAACTTCGCTGGATCAAAAATTGCCATTATTTCGCCGGGTGCATCGGGTTTAGGCTATGAGCGAGTTACAACAAAAAATTGAGCATGTCGTCACCGTGCTGGGCGAGGCGGTGCACGACTATGCGCCGCGAGCAGGCTGCGGCCTGTAGGAGTCTGCCTTCGATGCGGACTATGGCCTGCAAAAATTTCATTATCTGCCCCGTGAAAAATAAAGGAGTGTGCTATGGAGCTAAAGCACGGCATCGAAGCCGAAATTCAACATATCGAGCAACACGGCTTGTACAATCCTGCCAACGAGCATGATGCCTGCGGCATCGGTTTTATCGCACATATTAAAGGCAATAAAAGTCATTCGATCGTTGAGCAAGGCTTGCTCATCCTGAAGAATCTCGCCCATCGTGGCGCGGTCGGTGCCGACAAGTTGATGGGCGACGGCGCGGGCATCCTGATTCAGCTACCGGATCAGTACTATCGCGAAGAGATGGCCAAGCAGGGTGTCGAACTGCCGCCGCCCGAAGAATATGGCGTTGGCATGATTTTTTTGCCGAAAGAAAATGCGTCCCGCATCGCGTGCGAGCAAGAGATAGAACGTGCGGTGCGCGCCGAAGGCCAGGTCGTGCTGGGTTGGCGCAACGTGCCGATCGACTCCGAGATGCCTATGTCGCCCACCGTGCGCGAAAAAGAGCCGGTGATCCGCCAGATCTACATAGGCCGCGGTCCAGACATCATGGTGAGCGACGCACTGGAACGTAAACTGTACGTGATTCGCAAGTCTTCCAGTCACGCGATCCAGGCGCTAAATTTACTCCACGGCAAGGAGTTTTTCATCCCTTCGATGTCGGTCCGTACCATTGTCTACAAGGGTTTGCTGCTGGCGGATCAAGTCGGCGTCTATTACAAAGACTTGCAGGATGCGCGCTGCCTTTCCGCATTGGCACTGGTGCATCAACGCTTCTCGACCAATACCTTCCCGGAGTGGCCGCTGGCCCACCCCTATCGCCTGATCGCCCACAACGGCGAGATCAATACTGTCAAGGGCAATGTCAACTGGATGCGCGCGCGTGAAGGCGTGATGAAATCCACCGTCTTAGGCGACGATTTGCAAAAATTGTTCCCGCTGATTGACGAGGGCCAGTCCGACACCGCGTGCTTCGATGACGCGCTTGAACTGCTGCTGATGGCAGGCTATCCGATCGCGCAAGCGATGATGATGATGATCCCCGAAGCATGGGAAAATCACACGTTGATGAACGACAACCGCCGCGCCTTCTACGAATATCACGCCGCTATGATGGAGCCGTGGGATGGCCCCGCCGCGATAGCGTTCACCGATGGTCGTTACATTGGTGGCACCCTGGATCGCAACGGCTTGCGTCCCGCGCGTTATATCGTAACCGATGACGACTTGGTGGTGATGGCATCCGAATCCGGTGTGCTGCCGATTCCGGAATCCAGAATCATCAAGAAATGGCGTCTGCAACCAGGCAAGATGTTCCTGATCGACCTCGAAGCCGGGCGCATCATCGATGACCAGGAAATCAAAGATACCTATGCCAACGCCATGCCTTACAAAGCGTGGATCAATTCTGTGCGTATTAATCTCCACGAAATTAAGATCGATGACATCAAGACGCAGACATCGGCAGAAACAAGCAGCACATCCTTGCTCGACCGTCAACAGGCATTCGGCTACACGCAAGAAGATCTCAAGGTACTGATGTCGCCGATGGCGCGCAATGCCGAAGAAGCGACTGGCTCAATGGGCAACGACTCGCCGTTGGCAGTGATGTCCAACAAGCTCAAACCGCTGTATCACTACTTCAAACAGATGTTCGCGCAAGTGACCAACCCGCCGATCGATCCAATCCGCGAAGCGATGGTGATGTCGCTGGTGTCCTTCATCGGCCCCAGGCCGAACCTGCTCGACACCCATAACATCAATCCGCCGATGCGCTTGGAAGTTTCGCAGCCGATTCTGGACTATGCAGACATCGCCAAACTGCGCAACATCAGCGCTCACACCGGCGGCAAGTTCAAATCCTACGAACTGAATATGTGCTATCCGGTGGCGTGGGGTAAAGAAGGCATGGAAGTGCGCATGGCATCGCTGTGTGCGCAAGCGGTGGATGTGATCAAATCAGGCCACAACATCCTGATCGTGTCCGACCGTAAGGTGGACGCCGAGCAAGTGGCTATCCCGGCCTTGCTCGCGACGTCGGCTATCCACTTGCATCTGGTCAGCAAGGGTTTTCGCGCGTCGACCGGCTTGGTGGTGGAAACCGGTTCTGCCCGTGAAACGCATCATTTCGCGCTGCTCGCGGGTTTCGGTGCGGAAGCGATTCACCCGTATCTGGCAATGGATACGCTGGCGGAAATGGCCAAGAGATTACCCGGCGATTTGTCGCCGGAAAAAGCCAACCACAATTTCCAGAAAGCACTCGCCAAGGGTTTGCTGAAGGTGATGTCGAAAATGGGCATTTCGACTTACATGTCATATTGCGGCGCGCAGATTTTCGAAGCGATCGGCTTGAATAAATCGCTGATGGACAAGTACTTCAGAGGGACTGCATCCAATATCGAAGGCATCGGCGTACTCGAAGTGGCAGAAGAGGCCTTGCGTCTGCACCAGCAAGCCTTCGGCAACGACCCCTTGCTGGCGCATGCGCTCGATGCCGGTGGCGAATACGCGTTCCGCGTGCGCGGCGAAGAGCACATGTGGACGCCGAATGCAATTGCCAAACTGCAACATTCGACCCGATCCAACAATTTCAGCACCTACCAAGAGTATGCGCAGATCATCAACGAGCAAAGCCAGCGGCACATGACCTTGCGCGGTTTGTTTGAATTCAAGCTGGACCCGGCCAAGGCGATTGCGCTGGATGAAGTCGAGCCGGCGAAAGAAATCGTCAAGCGCTTCGCCACCGGCGCAATGTCGCTTGGCTCGATCAGCAGCGAAGCGCACGCTACGCTGGCAGTCGCGATGAACCGCATCGGCGGCAAGTCCAACACCGGCGAAGGCGGTGAGGATCCGAGCCGTTATCGCCAGGAGATGCAAGGCATCCCGATCAAGCAGGGCGAGACGATGGCATCCGTCATCGGCCGTGAACAGATTGAAGTTGATATTGCCTTGCAAGAAGGCGATTCAGTGCGTTCCAGGATCAAGCAAGTCGCGGCGGGCCGCTTCGGGGTGACAGCAACGTATTTGAATTCCGCCGACCAAATCCAGATCAAGATGGCGCAGGGCGCCAAGCCGGGCGAAGGCGGACAGTTGCCCGGCTACAAGGTGTCTGAATATATCGCCAGATTGCGTTTCTCGGTGCCGGGGGTGGGCTTGATTTCGCCGCCGCCGCATCACGATATTTATTCGATCGAAGACTTGGCGCAGCTGATTCACGATTTGAAAAATGTAAACCCACGAGCGTCAATCTCCGTCAAGTTAGTCTCCGAAGTCGGGGTTGGCACGGTTGCGGTCGGTGTCACCAAGGCCAAGGCCGATCACCTGGTGATCGCCGGCCATGACGGCGGCACCGGTGCCACGCCTTTGTCTTCACTTAAACATGCGGGAACGCCTTGGGAATTGGGCTTGGCCGAAACCCAGCAAACGCTAGTACTGAACGGTTTGCGCGGGCGCATCCGGGTACAAGCCGATGGCCAAATGAAGACCGGCCGCGATGTCGTGATCGCCGCCATGCTGGGTGCAGACGAGATCGGTTTTGCGACCGCGCCGCTGGTGGTTGAAGGCTGTATCATGTTGCGCAAATGCCACCTCAATACTTGCTCGGTCGGCATCGCGACACAAGACCCGGTGCTGCGCGCCAAGTTCTCCGGCAAGCCGGAACACGTGGTCAACTATTTCTTCTTCGTCGCCGAGGAAGCGCGGCAGTTGATGGCGCAACTAGGCATCCGCACGTTTGATGACTTGATCGGCCGTATCGACTTGCTCGACAAGTCGAAAGCGATTTCGCACTGGAAAGCCAAGGGGCTTGATTTCAGCAAAATCTTCTATCAGCCGGAAGTGCCTGCTTCTGTACCACTTTATCAGGTGGAGGAGCAAGATCACGGCCTGGAAAAAGCACTCGACCATAAGCTGATCGCGCAAGCGCAAGCAGCGCTCGAACAAGGAGAAAAAGTCTCGTTGACTTTGCCGGTCAGGAATATCAACCGCACGGTTGGCACCCTGCTGTCTGGCATCGTTGCAAAAAAATACGGTCACCAAGGCTTGCCCGACGACACCATCCACATCCAGTTGCTAGGCACTGCAGGCCAATCGGCCGGCGCGTTCCTGGCGCACGGCATCACGCTGGATCTAGTTGGCGAAGGCAATGACTACGTCGGCAAGGGTTTGTCGGGCGGACGCATTATCGTTCGTCAGAATACAGATTTTCGCGGTTCGGCAGCCGACAACATCATCATCGGCAACACCGTGTTATACGGCGCGATTGCCGGTGAGGCATTTTTTAACGGCGTCGCCGGCGAGCGCTTCGCGGTGCGAAATTCCGGCGCCATTGCCGTGGTTGAAGGCGCCGGCGACCATGGCTGCGAATACATGACTGGCGGCACCGTGGTGGTGTTCGGAGAAACCGGCCGTAACTTTGCCGCCGGTATGTCGGGCGGTATCGCTTACGTGTGGGACCCTGACGGTGATTTCGCCAAAAAATGCAATAGGGCGATGGTCACGCTGGAACCTGTCCTCGCGCACGCCGAGCAAGAAGCGAAAGTCGATCGCTCGATCTGGCATAGCCAGCTGCGCGGCGACCAAAGTGAGACCGACGAGGTGATTCTAAAGCGCCTGATTGAGCGCCATTTCAAGTACACCGGCAGTACGCGTGCGCGCAACTTGCTCGATGACTGGTCCAATGGCCGCAACAAATTTATCAAAGTCTTCCCGAACGAGTACAAGCGCGCACTGGGTGAGATGAATATGGCGCGAGTGGCTAGTCAGCAGAAAGAAAAAAACGCATCATAAGCTTGCGCCGCCAGTGCCTTCCTCCTGCGGGGGAAGGTCAGTTAGATAAGACAGAGGTAGGCAATGGGTAAAGTAACCGGCTTTATGGAATTTCAGCGTCAGAAGGAATCGTATTTACCGACCACTTCACGCGTCAAGAACTACAAAGAGTTCATTCTGCAGTTGAATGATGAACAAGCGAAAACAGAAGGCGCGCGCTGTATGGATTGCGGCACGCCGTTTTGCATGACCGGTTGCCCGGTCAATAACATTATTCCCGACTGGAACGACCTGGTTTATAGCGGCAATTATCGTGAAGCGTTAGAGACGCTGCATTCGACCAACAACTTCCCCGAATTCACCGGCCGCATCTGCCCGGCACCGTGCGAATCTGCCTGTGTGCTTGCCATCAACAACGACGCGGTTGGCATCAAATCAATCGAGCGTTTCATCATCGATAAGGGTTGGGAAAACGACTGGGTTATGCCGCAACCGGCCGCCTTCAAGACGGGTAAAAAAATTGCCGTGGTTGGATCCGGCCCTGCCGGTCTGGCTGCAGCCCAGCAACTCGCGCGTGTCGGTCACGAGGTGACTGTGTTCGAGAAAAACGATCGGGTTGGCGGTTTGCTGCGGTACGGCATTCCGGGCTTCAAGATGGAAAAGTCGCATATAGACCGCCGCGTCGAGCAGATGCAAGCCGAAGGCGTGCGCTTCCGCACCAGCGTGTTGATAGGGAAAGAATTCCCGGCCAACGTCACCAACTGGGCCAAAGAAACTATCTCGCCCGAGCAACTCGATAAAGAATTCGATGCCCTCATCCTCGCCGGCGGTGCTGAATTACCGCGCGACCTGCCGGTCCCTGGTCGTGAGCTGAAAGGCATCCATTTTGCGATGGAATTCCTGCCGCAGCAAAACCAGGTGGATGCAGGTGACAAGCTCAAGGACCAGATCATGGCGAGCGGCAAGCACGTGGTCGTTATCGGCGGTGGCGATACTGGCTCAGATTGCGTGGGCACATGCAATCGCCATGGCGCTGCCACCCTTACGCAATTTGAGCTGATGCCGCAACCGCCGGAGCAAGAGAATAAGCCGCTGGTATGGCCGTACTGGCCGATCAAGTTGCGCACCTCCTCGTCACAAGAAGAGGGTTGCGAGCGCGATTGGGCGGTCGCGACCACGCGTTTCGAAGGCAAGGGCGGCAAGGTCGAGAAGCTGATTGCGGCCCGCGTCGAATGGAAAGACGGCAAGATGGAGGAGGTGCCGAATTCTGAATTCGAAATGAAAGCGGATTTGGTATTGCTGGCGATGGGTTTTGTGTCGCCAGTGGCGCAAGTGCTGGAAGCGTTCGCTGTCGAAAAAGACGCGCGTGGCAACGCCAAAGCAACCACCGATGGCGACGGTTGCTACCAGACTTCGGTCGACAAAGTATTCGCCGCGGGGGACATGCGGCGCGGTCAGTCTCTGGTGGTATGGGCAATCCGTGAGGGTCGCCAGGCCGCGCGTGCGGCGGATGAATTTTTGATGGGTTTCTCGGATTTGCCACGCTGAGAATCGGATTGCTACAGAATTTCGGCTCTTCAGAAAATTTGTGGGTAAAAAATAGCACGTTCGTGACAGAGACCTACGCCCGGTTTCTGGCGGGTTGGCCAGACGGCTGAGCTGGAGCGCGGTGGCGGATGCCTTTCGAGCCACTTGGGACCATGTGTTTAATTCGATGGAAATGGCGGTGTCCTGGGGGCGAGCACACCAGGACCTGTGGGGGATAGAGGAAATCGGCGTCGACGAAATCGCCTGGCAGCGCGGGCACAAGTACCTGACGCGGGCTGCCGGCGGTTGCTGTGGATCGGCCAGGAACGGAAGACCAAAACGTTGCTGCGATTCTTCCGCTGGCTGGGCAAAGACCGAACCAGCGAGCTGCGTTTTATATGCAGGGATATGCGGAAACCATATTTGAAAGTAATTGCCAAGAAGGCGGGACATGCGATCCACATTCTGGGCCGATTCCACATCATGGCGAGCCTGAGCAAGGCGATTGACCAGGTGCGAGCCGCGAGGAGACCCGGCAATTGAAGCAGGATGGTTATTCTCCCGTCTTGGCCAACACTCGCTGGCTACTGCTCAAGCGGCCGGAGAACTTGACGCCAAAACAGGAACCGAAGCTGGCGGAACTTTTACGCTACAATTTGAAGACAGTCAGGAGCTACCTGTTGAAAGAAGATTTTCAGTTGTTCTGGTTGTACAAGTCGCCCTTCTGGGCGGGTCAGTTTTTGGACAGATGGTGTACGAAAACGATGCGATCGAAGATCGAGCCAATGAGGAAAATGGCACGTCAATTGAGGCGACATCGCCCCCCGCTGCTAAAACGGTACCGGAAACCGCCCACAAATTTTTCTGACGAGGCACCTTCTTTTTGTTTGCTCATCAGCTTGATGTCCTGGAGTTTGCGGCCCAGTTCATCGTCATTGGCAACCCTCGCAAAATCTTCAGTTAATCCCAGCACACTGAGTACGGCGACATAGTGACCGATAGAAACTTTAGGGTCTCCCTGTTCAATCTTGCGAATGGTCAGACGGCTTAACCCGGTTCTCTGGGAAATCAGAACCTGAGTGTATACTCTGCGTTTACAGGCCAGTTTAATGTTGTCGCTAAGTTGTTATAAAACCTTCCGGTTCTTAGGAAAGACAACAGCACTTCGTTTTTTGATTTAATGCTTGTCTACGCACTGCAGTTACCAATTATTGAAATAATGATAAGCATAAGTGCCATTTTGGTCTTATAGTCGAACTGCTGGCGGGGTTTGCCAGGGTGTTGAGTCAATGGCGTGAACCATGAGGCGCTGCCTGAACGAAGTTACGCGGCGTGACTCAAGTGCTTCTCTTCAACGGAGTAATGCTGACGTGGCTCCTTTATGCCTTGCCCAAAACTGGATACAAACACATGCTGTTGCTCTTCAGCTGCCTGCTCTACCCAACGACCATAGTGACGCATAATCATCTCAGTTGTTTTATGCCCCATTTGCTGCGCAACAAACAATGGATTTTCACCACCGGATAATAATTGGCTGGCGTAAGTATGGCGTGATTGATAGGGATTGCGGTAGCGAATACCGGCTAGTTTTAGTATGTGTTTCCAGGGTCTTTCAAGGTGTTCATAATCGATAAACCGGCCCTTGTCTCTGGGGCGTACGAAAATGTAATCACGGCCCACATAGCTAAATTGTTTTTGGTGTGAAAGCGCCTCATAGGCAGCAGGTAATAAAATAACCTTCCGGTTGCTAGATTGCGTCTTCGTCTCTTTCAGTAGGCGCTCGACAACTGCGCGCTGTACGTGAATTTCAGATTTATCCCAATCAACATCACTCCATTGCAAACCAAATAACTCTGATGTTCTAAGGCCGGAAAAAAAGGCGAATTTGAAAATATTCCGGATGCGAGGATCGTATTGCAGTGCATTCGTTAATATTTTTTCAATTTCAGTTTTGGTGAATGGGTCTACTCTATAATTTGTTCTTGCCTGTGATCGGTCAACCAGTTTGCTGACTTTAATTTTGTCCAGCGGATTGCGCTCAATAACGTCATCGTTGAGGGCGCGGTCAAGAACGGCACGCAGAGGCGTGAGATCGTTGCGAATGCTTTTTAATGTGCCGGTGCGCTCTCGTATCCAGGTTCGAATATGCTGTGGCGTTAGGTCTCTGGCTCGCAGGTCACCAAACTGTGGCAGCAGATGAGCATTGCAGCTTTTGTTGTAACACCGATAGGTGCTGTGAGGGTGGGTGCGCTTGATATCTTTAAGCCATTCTTCGATGAGTTCTCGAATTGTTGCCTGAGATACGGCATGGCCAAATAGTTGTGCTCGCTTCGACTCCGGAAAAAATTCGTCATAACGGAAAGTCTGTCTTTCAATGGCACCTTCGACCTCAGCTTTCAGGTTGTTAGCGTAACGCTGGTCACCTTTTTTATCGGCGTTGAGCGCAGAGAGTGTTTCCTTGCATTGAACGCCGCGATATTGAAATTGAATTTCAATCGACTTTCTGCCGCTCGCATAGGTTCTGACCCTTATGCCTTGCGCGAGCTTAACAGACCGCTCTCTACCCATTTTTCAACCGCCTCAATATTAATCCAAAGTGTGTTGTGGCGAACCTGGCAATGTACACCATCCAGCCAAATTCCCTTTTTCCTCCGTGCATGAACAGCATTGGCTGTATCTCCACTCATTTCGCAATACTTGGGAAGCTTTACCCACTTCATGGTATTAATGGTCCCTGTGATATTGAGGTCACCTGGGCCAGATCTTTCGCAGCGCGATGTTGGAAATGCTTCTGGCCATTCTGAATTAGAAAGCTGAAACATTAGCACTGAGCTAATTATACAATCAAGTTGGAATGTCTGCTATCTTTTTATCTTCGTGCTAAACAAACTAGACAATTTCACCCTTGAAGACGATGACGCCGCAGATGCTGGCCTCCTCATCAACCTCGATAATTCGGTTTGGCCAGTCTGGGTTTAACGCTTTCAAATATTGCCTTCCCTCTTCAATGATCAACTGTTTGAAGGTGGCTTCATTGGAAAGATCAAGCCGCACGACCACATACTTACCGTGTTCAGCGCAAGCGTTAGGATCTACAAAGATCAAATCACCGTCGTGAAACTTGGGTTCCATGCTGGTTCCGCGAACCCTGAGCACAAAAGACTCGGGGCTGCATTTCACCGGGCATGGCAGCAGTTCAGCGCCGTACTGAGGGACAAAGCTCTCAGATATTTCGTGCCACTCGCCCGCCTGTACCCAGGATATTAGTGGCAAGGTGCTGTGAAGATCCGGCCCTAGATGCGCGTTATGCTCCTGCGTGTTATCGCTATCGCCGTTATGTAGATCATCCATCCATCCCTGAGGCTTTTTCATGGCCTTTTCCAATTTGGTTGCTAAATCATCGCCTATGGCGCGAGGGGTTCCTTTCTTGGTGGGTAATTGATTGCGTACCTGGCTGAGGTAGGAGCTGTTGGTCCCTGCAGTGCGCGCCAGCTTGGCGGCAGAGCCCGCCTCGCTAATGAGGAGCTCAAGGTTCTTGAGTCGTATCTGGTTAGTTTTTCGCTTCATGCGAAACAGTTTAGCAGGTATTTAGCACGATGATAAACAAAAAGAGGACACGGTTGGTTGCTCGATGGTTTGCACGGTGCTAATGTTTCTGCGCATGAAGCTAAAGGATTTTTTAAAGATTGCGACAAAGCGGGAACGCGCCGAAGTGGCTATACCTTGCAACGACTCGGTCTCCTATTTGTATCAGATTGCCGGTCATCACCGGTATGCAAGCCCGCTGCTGGCTACCCAGATTGAACAGTCTACGCGAGTCGTTGCAGAAACATCCGATGGGAGGCTGTGCGCCGTGCCGCGCGCGACCATGGTTCGCCATCCAGAAATTTTTTACGGGGTTGATAGAGATCCTGAAGTGACGTTGGGAGGTAACCATGGCGATTCAGACTGAGGTGACAGCGATAAGTGTTACCCAGGAATCGGATCAGCTAACTCATACCGAAACGATCACCTGCATTGAGGTGGCACGTATTCACAATTACGCATTGAATCCTCGTCGCCAAGAGAACCCGGAATATGACCGTATCAAGGCATCGATTCGAGCAGAAGGTCTTGATCAGCCATTGGTGATCACTCAAGAGCCTGGTGCTGAGAATTATGTTTTGCAAGCGGGTGGTAATACCCGTTTGCGCATTCTGAAAGAACTCTATGAAGAAACGGGCGAACATAGATTCTACAGGGTGAATTGTTTGTTCAAGCCCTGGGCTCATGAATCCAGTGTGTTGTTTGCCCATCTGCGGGAAAATGAGCTACGCGGTAGTCTTCCTTTTATCGATAAGGCGCAGGCTGTGTTTGAGGCCAAGCGATTACTTGAAGATGAGCTGGGGATTGATGAGCTGTCTCAGCGCCAGTTGGAAACGCTTTTCCGAGAGCGGGGATTTAGCCTCAGTCACAGCATGATTTCAAAAATGGGGTATGCGGTTCATACCTTATGGCCAATGATGCCCAAGGCGTTGTCAGCGGGATTGGGTCGGCCACAGATTGAAAGAATTCGCGCGCTGGAACGCGCAGCGCGGCGGATTTGGGAAAGACGTGAGCTGGGTGATGTGTCGGTGTATGACATGATATTCAACGAGCTGTGTCGCCGATATGACGATGCAGAATGGGATATCCAACCCTTGCGAGCGGCGTTGGAAAATGAAATTGCTGAGGAGTCGGAGCAGAGCCTGCAGGCGATTCGCCTGGAAATGGAGGCCTGCCTCGCAGGCAAAACGTTTGTGGTCGTCGATAGTCCACCTCCCGAGGTGGAGGTCATGGCAAATCAGCCAGTGCATGTTGATGAGACTGGTCAGTCTGGGCGTGACGAAGCACCTGTTGGGGAAAATAAGCGGGTTGGAAGTCCTGTGGGCACTGATACCGAGAGTCCTGACCCTGAGAGTCAAGATCTACCATTGATCACACCTTGTTCAACGGTAAGTAACCGTTCAGCTAATGATGTTGAATCACTACGCACTCAGGTGTTGGCGCTCGCTGCCCAGCTGGCTGAGAGGAATGGATTGGGGGATTTGGTAATCGCATTGCCTGATCAAGGGATGGGTTTTTTACTCAGCGATGTACCCGGCCCCGATTTGACGGAAATGCTGGATCAAGAGATGTTGGGACAAATCTCGACGTTGTGGTGGCAACTTGCGGCCTGTGCGGAAATCACCATCGCACCCATTGAGATCTTGATGGAATACCTTAAGCCGGATGGCGTATTGCGCCAGGCCCTGGAGGCACAAGATGCGGGCTTGCTCTTTAACAGCATCTGGACTCTGGATCCAGGGCATACCGGCGATCAGCTCTGGTGTCAATTGAGTGATCAAGACTGGCAGGATTTGCTGGGGTTGATGAAAAACTATCGAGCGCTGAAACGTCTGGCAATGGAATCGGGATTGTCTTTATGGGTGTCAAGGGACGGTGAAACCTGATGTCCGCAAATAAGGAGGCCGAGCTCATCACGGCGGTATTGTTGTATGCCCTGCGGTGTTTGGCGGAGGGGGATCAGTTGGCGTTACGCACGATGAACTTCGGTGCAAAAGAACTGGATGCACTTAAGGAAATGAATCTCGCCGACCTTTACCGTGCCGATAGCCTTCGCGCCCATTGCCTGAAGATCAATCTTAACCGGGAAGTGTTCTGGCCTATGATTGAGCATCTTCGGCATCAGCGAGAATCGGATGAACTACAACGCGATCTTATCGTAGCCGATGCTCCCCTGGAAATGATGCAGGCATTGTTTGGTCAAAGTTCCAGGGAGTACACCCGGTGGCGGCGACTGTTGACCGTTGCGCCTGCAGTAGGCCGTCCGCCCGAGCCGGATGAGGAGTCTACCCACAAACTCTGGTATGCCTGGCGTGATCTTGTCGATGGCTGCGATGACATGACGCTAGTACCGACCGATTACCTGTTTCTACAGAAAGAAACCGGTATCGGGCTGCGAGCAATCTGGACATTGGCGCAGCGATGGATTGAATACGGTGATCCTGAGGCGCACGCTGGCCCAAAACGGTGACAGAGAATGGTAGCTGAAGAACCATCTCTCCGCCCGGAAACCCATGCACTGGATGCCTTAATCAAGGCGACCATTCAACGCGCCAAAGCAAACACGGATGCGACATCTCCGGACACTATGTTGTTTATGGGGAACTGGCATCAGGCTATCCCTGCTCTGGTGATTCAGGATCCTGTTCTCGAACCCGTCGACAAGTTAGTGTGGATGGTGATCATGCTCCAGGCGCGGGAAACGGGTGGGCGGACGGCTTTCCCCGGTTACGATAAGTTGGCAAGTCAAACCAATGTGGCATCGACGTCTACGATCTCACGAGCGATTGCGATATTGCGACTGACGCGATGGTTGACGCTGTGTGCGAAGATTCGAGGAAAAAGTGGCCAGTTCAAAGGCAATGTCTATGTGCTACATGATGAGCCCCTGCCTTTTGTCGATGCGTTGCACCTTGATGCGCAGTATATGCAGTTCCTTGAGCAATCGGTCGAGCACCATCATGCGCGCGTGCGCGTGGTGGCGCAGGGTGTATTGGATAGCCTGGATGAAGGCATACGATCAGGTCAGGATATCGCCCAAAGTGAGTCTTCCCTGGAACAGCGTGCACAAGTGGTAAAAACACTATCGAATACCAGCACCAATCAAGACAGCGCTCGTCGTCATTTTGCGTTCAGTGCTAACGTGCTTAATCAACTAAAAAATACCCAGCCATCAAAGAACCCACCTGGAAAGAACCAGAACCAAAATTCAAAGGCGGTTGAAAAGACACACTACAGTAGTGGTTGTAGTCATAATAAATTAACTACAACAACAACCTCTACACAAAACAACGTCAACAATGAGAATGCTTTTTCGGAAAATTCGGATTCACTGATTTACCCACGGCGGTTGTCTGATAATCAAAAAGCGCTGGCTGATCGCTATTTGGCCATGATTGATCCACAAGAGCAGCAGTTTGTGTTGGATGAGCTGCAGGGGCGACTGGAGTCCGAGCAAAAGGGCATGAAGCCCGTGTACGATGAGTTGCGTTTTTTGCACTCGCTTTGCAAGGCCGTCCAGCAGGGTGAGTTTATTCCCAACCTTGGAATCAAGGTTGCAGAGGCAAGAGTGGCGCGACAGCAGCCCTTGCTACCACCCGAGGCGGTACAGGAAAAAGAGCTATCAGAAGAAGAAAAGCAGCGGGCACGAGAGTTTGGTTTTCAGCAGCTGGCCAGCTTAAGACAATCTTTTTCCATTGAAAAAGACAAGTAATTCACCTTAAAAAAACTCTCGTACAAAATAACACCTGGACAGTGGTTCCACTGTCACCACTTTTAATGCCACGGTGAAACCAAATTAAACGAAGCCACACCCTGTCTCAATATTCCCTGATTTTAAAGGGCGATTCATGAGTTCATGACAAGGACAAACTGTACACCAACCCGGAGAGTCTTCCCCATGAGCGACAAACCCCTGATCGAATCAATCGATACCAACCAGGAACATCATGAGCGTTCAATCGGATCATTGCGGGGCGAGGTGTGGCTGACCGTACAATCCTATCAGGCACAAAGCCTAGTACATGGCCGTCGAAGTGGAGACGGTAAGCCAGCGATTATCGGTTTGGTGGGTTTTGCCGATCGATTGAAAACGCTTTGGCAGGCGACGCGACAAAATGATCCCTACGCGGACTGGTGGCTGATTAAAACAGAAGAATCCATTGCCGCGTGCCGCGAGCAACTGAACCACCTGTTCGAGCAATTTAATCAATTGCTGAAATCACATTACAGCTTCCAGGTGACGATTGCTGAGTCCAGTAAACCGCAGCGGATTGCTCTCCAGTTTGCTAATCCTTATGCCTTTCGTGCCGCGCAAATGCTGGCGGAATTTGATCGTTTGATTTGTACCGTTATGACGGTTCGACATCTCGGGGTGGCGAGTCCACCAACACTAGATGAACAATTTGAAGCCAGTGGCCGCTGGCTGCGTAGAGTTTTTGCGCTTCCTCAGGGTTATTACTTTTTCGATATTGATCGCAATGCCGTGAAGCAGGGTACTCAGCGTGCTCGCAATGCATGTGATCGGATGGGAGAAGTGCCCGATGACATCATGTGCGGTCGTCGCTTGCCCTCGCTCAGACCCACCCCTTTTCGCGATCCGTCAACGTCGTTGCCATCAACCGGTGTGAGTGATGTTCCTTTTGATAGCGGTGATAGCGGTGATAGCTTGAATGAGCCGAATGCGGACCATGAGCCGAGTGATTGATTCTGTCACATCCGTTAATGGCACTTTAATCTCAGCATCGGTTTTAGTTTTTTCAGTGGATGGAAAGCCATGATGCCATCAGGTTCTTCACATCGGATTACGTTTTTTCTGGATACCCGTGTCTCGCTTGAATCGTTAGTGCTGAATCGATTACATCGGCTACCCGACATACGGCGTGAAGAATGGTTGCGAGGCTTGTTGATGTTGGGGTTTCGAACGGAGTGTCAGGTGATTAGCTATCAGCAATCAAACATCACCAGTGCTCATCCAAAGTCCCGATTACAGACCAGCTTTTCCCATTGGCTCACACAAGGGGCGATGGCAAAACCAGAGCGAACCGCGGTTGAACAAATGCCGGTTGAACATGTGCAAAGTGAGCGTACGTGCAGTAAACCCTTTGCCGCTTTGAGCAAGGTCATCGGATAGTGACACCAACAATTCACCGTCAGCGAGAAACCCATGACAGAACTGACCGATAGCAGCGATCAACATTACGCCAGTAAGGCTACAGTGCTTAAGCCTTCTGATGAGCAAGTGGTACAACTCGGGTTGGATGATGGGTATGCCTACACCAAGATTGCACTACCAGATGGCCGCTTGGCCGCCATCCCGTCGAGAGCCAGAATTGGCCAATCCGGTGTGACCTGGATACGGGAAGAACAGCAGCGGATTTTTGAGTATGAAACGGCCGGAACCATTTATTCTGTCGGTGCCGTGGACGGTGAACCGACCCGCTTTGAGGGATACCCCACTTCTGGCCTCAATCGCGTCATCGTACAGCATGCCTTGCAGCAGGCAGGATTGTTTGGCCGCTCACTGCATATGGTATCGGGGCTGCCCGTGGCGGCGTTCTATCGCAATGATGGTCAGCGGCGGGAAAAAGCCATACAGAAAAAACGAGACAGCTTGAAAGTGAGTGTGAAGCCGGTGTCGCTGCTCGGTCAATCCCGCAAGACTTCGTTGCAGGCCAGTGTCGCTTTTCACGAGGTTATCCCTGAGGCCCTTGCCGCCTGGTATGACTATGTGATTGTTACCTTGGAAGACGGTGTGACCCTGGATGCGGATCGATTGAGTGCTCCGGTGGCGATCGTTGATATTGGTGGGCGCACTACGGATTACGTGGTGGTGCAGGATCAGGGCGTTGTTCATGGTTCCTCAGGCTCGTTAACTCGTGGGATGCTCAATGTCCAGACACAGGTGGCCAATAGTATTCAGGAACAATTTGATCTCGACAGTTTGGGTGAGCAGCGTTTGGCCCAAGCCGTTGAGACCCACCGTCTGCGTTTGCATGGCAAGGATCATGATGTCTCTGCATTGGTCTGTGCAGCGAAACGGGAATTGGTCGAGCGCCTCTATAGTGAAACTCGGCGACAGTTGGGGCTGGGTGCCGAATTGGATAGCATTTTGTTTGTCGGTGGCGGTAGTGCCGCATTGGCTGCTGATATCGCCAATTGGTTCCCCAATCAGCAGATTGCCGATCATGCCGCCTTTGCCAATGCGCGTGGCATGCTGAAATATCTACAGTTTGTCTGTGATGATACGTCAGCCCAGCGTTAACGCATTTACACGTGGTCACTGCGGTCTCAGTGGCAAATAAGGTATCGACGGATTGTGTAATCGATATCGCGGATATTCCGTCAATCCATCTTCAGGGAATTCCCTGATTTTACTCACCCTGCCGGGAAACGCCTTCCCGTCATGGAATCGCGTTCTCCGGCTTTTTTATTTCTTCAGGAGAAAGTGTTATGTCCAGTAATCAAACAGCTACATCTAAAAACCCGAAGTATTTCGATCTTGATATCAACGGTATTGGTTACCTCAACCGAGTACGTGAAGTGACACCCGAGAATGGTACGCCCTTTCTCAGTGTCACTATCGCCGCTCTGCGAGGCCCCGCCGACAATGTCCAGCATACCCATTTTGATTGTGTGGTATCTGGCGAAGAAGCGAAGGACCTGGTGCGCCAACTGATGCCTGCCGTTGAGGCGGAATTGAAAGTGTTGGTTGGCTTCCACCTTAGCGACTTACAAGCCGAAACCTTTACTTTTAAACAGGGCGAACGAGCGGGTACGACAGGCATTAGCCTGAAGTCTCGTCTGCTGCGATTCCAGTGGATCAAAGTGGAGGGGCAACCGTTTCCGGCGCTTCAACACGCCGTCGCTTAACAACAAGTCGGGCAGCCTCTAACGATGCTGCCTATTTTCCAACCCAGCGGGGATTCCACTCCTCGCGGGGCGGGTCTCCTCTTTTCTTTCAGGAGATCAGCTATGTCTTCCCATTCATCGCCCAAGCGGGCAACGGTAAAAAATCATTTCGCTGATGTGAAAATCTGTCGGTTAAATGACATTGAAAAAAAATCCCTGATCGCATTGGCGCTTGCCGTGCTACAGGAACGGCATAAGCCGGGTGTACTGCTGCCTAGCCCCAACGAGACGCGTGATTATTTGCGGCTTCGTCTGGGGGACTGTAAGGCAGAAGTGTTCGGTTGTTTGTTTCTGGATAGTCAGCATCGTGTTATTGAAACGGCTGAGTTGTTTCAGGGAACCGTTGATGGAGCTTCGGTGTATCCCCGTGTGGTGGTACAGCAAGCGTTGGTGCTAAATGCGGCAGCCATCATGTTTTTTCACAATCACCCCAGTGGTGTCGCTGAACCCAGCCATGCTGATGAAGCGATCACCAAGCGGTTAAAAGATGCACTGGCACTGGTTGATATTCGAGTGCTGGATCATTTCGTTGTCGCAGCGGGTGAATCGGTGAGTTTTGCCGAGCGTGGTCTGCTTTAGGGCCTGTTACTTAAACCTACCGGGGAAGTCATTTTCTTCCCCGGTGGGAAGGAGGTATTCCCCATTTTTTATTCAATAGTTATGGAGAGTACCGATGAAAAATGCAGAGTGTGAACAATCCAACAGCGGTTTTTTTGGCCCTGTTATTTCAACTTATAGCCGTGCACAGGCCATTGATGATGGCGTCTTGATTGATGCGGGGTCTATGGCTCGTGAAGCGGGCTTTAAATGGCCAGTGGCTGTCACTAGCGCAGCATGGTGCGATTGTGTGGCCTGGTCAGAGATCGACAATCAAAAGCAGGCCTATCAGGATGAATCGGGCCGCTTATGGGACGTTTTGTTTATGGCCTCGCAGGCCATCAGAGCGGCCTCTGATTGTGGTGATCGACGAAACTTCTCGTTGTATCGGGTGCCTCGAAATGGGCAATCGCATGCAGCGGAAGAAGTGACGTTAAAACTGATCGTTGGGCCTGGTGACCAGGGTGAACCTGTAATTACCATCTTGCTGCCCAATGAAGATTAACAGCGCCGATTAAACTCGGCTCCTTGCCCTGGCCACTTGGGATAAAGTGGCACCTTCTCATCCGCTTTCTCCTTAGCTCTGACAACAAGCGTCAATTACCGAGTATAGATGCCGTATAAAAGTACAGCGTAAGGTGAGCACTTCATCAAAACACTGAATAACGCCGTGTCAGATGTCTTTGGCTCGTCGGCATTGTTTGGTGACTACCTGTTCAATACGTTGTAATGCCGGATACGCACCGTATTGAGATTCAAATGTCGTTTTTACAACCGCAAGATTATCCAGTATACGGGTCGCGACGTCATTCACCTGATTGAGCAGGAACTGCGGCCGAAGGTCGCATTGTGACGCGAGAGTTTCCCAGTGCTTTCGAGTCACCACGCTGGGATTTCTTTCGTCACCCACGGAAAAGGCAAGATGATAGTCGATGCGTTCAATGGCGCGGGTGCAGACCAAATCATAGAAGGGTGTCAAACGGATTTCGCCATTGGCTAAATACAGCAGCGATAAGTTCTTGGCATGGCCATCAGAGTTGCCTGCCAGCACATTGAATATTTGCCAGCGCAGCAAGTATTGGAGATCGTTGGCCGGATCACTGGACACATCCTGAACCAATCGATAACACTGCGCAAAACTGGGGCCGCCATCCTCTTGGTATTTCCGTTCATGGCCGTAGCCCAGAGCTTGACAAAAATCTTCTTGATGCAGCCGCTGCACATCACCGTCGTCATTCCAAAGCCGGTCATAGCGCTCAATCAGTGCGTAATGTATGTGTCCAATGGACTGTAGCTGGATGTTAACAACGGGCAAATCGGCTGATTTGGCGAGCGCGGTGGTAAAGGTTTCATAAGCTGGAAGGTGGTGATAGTCCGCAAGTTCAAATTTCAGAATATGACTGGACGGTGATTCCTGCCGGGGCAGCAAGTAGTGTCCATCGCGTACCAGGATGGGGCACTTGTCTTGAGCACCTGCCAATGAAAGTCGTGGTCGTTCTTGGGTGGGCCAGGCGTACATTTGTCCGCGCCGGGCGACCAGGTTGGCCAGCTCCTGATCCGTTATTGGATGATAGTCATACTGTGAAGACGGTTCTTGTTCCACGGACAAGATTGATAGCGCGCCCGCACATTCACCACCAATGGCACGCAACAGGTTGAAATCGGTATTGGATATTTTCAGGTCGCGAACAATTTGTTCACGGACACCGCCTTCTGGCAGCAGGTTGGCAAAGAAACGGTGGGCAAGGTTCTCTTCGGGTGTAAAATCGTCGTTACCCAGTGGCAGGGTATGTGAGACGGCAAAGCCACCTTGGGTGATCCATTGTGGATCATAACGAAAGCCGATGGTGCCCGTTGCATTACGCCACAAATGACCCACAAGGTGCTGATTGTTCCACACGTTAAGTGCATCTGGGTCAGTCATCTGTACGCCCTTGCTTGGCGGAGAGTGGAGACGGTATTGTACCGCTCCGAGGCTGGATGATGACTTCCAATCCGAGGGTGCGTAGCGCTTTCAATACTTTACCGATCTCGGCAGTCTCCTTGCCGCGCTCAAACTCAGAAAGAAAGCGTGGGCTTAAATTGCCCAAACCGGAAATAGTTTCCAGTGTTAGCTGGCGACTTTTTCGGTGAGCGCGTGCCAGCTGACCCAATTCTTCGGCTGAGCGCACGGCACCGTAGCGAGCTTTTTGTGTTGTCATTGCGAAGCCTGTAATAGTATCGTACGGTAAAAAATAGCAAGTTAAACGCAAGAAATCAAGAAATAGTTACTGTACGTGATTAAATGGAACAGCAGTGCTGTATTAATGCATAAAAAGGCACGTACGGTAATAATACGATTGGTGGCGGCTTAGTGATTGATGTGGTTACAGTGGAACCGCTACAAAAAACAGTCCGTTCTCAAGTCTCATGACAGGGTATGAACACTGGCGTGATGCTTGATTCGTAAAGCCCTCGTCACTGCTGAGCGAAGCGGGGTAGTGACGAGGGCGGCGGAGCCCCGAACGACAACGGATTGCGCTCGGATTGATGCGTTCCCAGCGAATTCAGTCTGGATATACTGATGGCCATTGATTGAAAGCAGAACTAAACGCGGCCACGGCGGTAACGTGGATGGGGGAAGTTGCCCTCGCCATCAAAAATGGCAAAAACAGCAGTAGCGTCAACAGAGTTTGAAAGGCGCACAGTTTCGGCTGCAGCTCATCTTCAATGCTTCTTCAACACCAGGACGGTCGTCCTCTCTTCAATCTGGCAATTGCCACTTCAAACCCGGCTCGCAAGTAGCCGATTTTCAATGTGCCGTCCTCTCGACGGTTTCTTTCAACCTGCGGACTAATGGTTCCGCTCATTTAAAAGGAGGAGAAACACTCACCATTCAATGTGGGCTCTTAGAGTCCATTGGTTTACCCGGCGCCATCTTCAGCAGAAGAGCAGCCAGGTTGCCTGCGACCAGGCTTATCAGGTCGAACGGGGAGTAGTGTCCCTTGACCCTTCCGCCTCGGCGGACCCAGTCAGGCTAAGCGCCTGTGGTTGGTCATAAACACTTACCAGAGTTGGAAAGTACACGATGAGAGACCTGAACTACCAATTGAAGCAAATGTGTCAGCGCAACCGGGATGGCAGCTACAGTACCCAGGCCAACCGGGCGCGCATGCTCAATCAGATTGCGAATCAGTTACAGGAGATGGGCTATCGGCGCATGACCACCCGTTCGCTTAAACCCAAGCATGTGGATGCCTTGGTGAAACGCTGGCTCTTTGAGGGCATGGCGGCCGGTACCATCAAGAATCGAATGAATTGCCTGCGCTGGTGGGCCAGCAAAGTGGATCGCCGTAATGTGGTGGCGCGATCCAACGATTTTTATGGCATTCCGGATCGGCAATTTGTGAGTAACGAATCCAAGGCGGTTGCCGTTGATGACGATGCGCTCTCGCGTCTCAAAGACGACCATGTGCGTATGAGCCTGGAATTACAGCGTGCCTTCGGCTTGCGCAGGGAGGAAGCGATAAAATTCATGCCAGGTTACGCAGACCAAGGCGATCATATTCGCTTGAAGGCGTCCTGGACAAAAGGAGGGAAGGGGCGCCGGGTGCCCATCCTCACGCGGGAACAGCGCACCGTGCTAGATCGTGCCCACCGGCTGGCGGGAACCGGCTCCCTGATCCCTCCGCAAAAAAGCTACATCCAGCAGCTGCGCACCTACGAACGCCATACCACCCAGGCGGGGCTGTCAAAACTTCACGGCTTGCGGCATGCCTATGCTCAATCGCGCTATCAGCAGCTGACGGGCTGGGTCTGCCCCGCTGCTGGTGGACCGGTCTCAACGATGCTGAGCGCCGATCAACGAAAACAAGATCACCAGGCACGGCTCACTGTCAGCCTCGAATTAGGGCACGTTCGTGAGCAGATCAGTGCTGTGTATTTAGGGCGGTAGGTGTTTTCGGGGACGTCTCACACCATTAGAAAGCACGACAGCCTGAGCGCAGATTAACGATTCACGCGTGCAAGCCAGTTGGCGATGATGAGGCCACTCATCACAACGGGGATAAACCATGTGCGCCCTTCGTGTATTTCCTTCGCGGGTCTCGATACTGCTCTTTGGCCTGGGTGTCGCGATTGCGAATAATGCTGCACTCGCAGTAACGCAACCTGCAACGTCGAGCAAAAATGTAACCCAGATCAATCGCTATTCGGTAGTAGTCAACGAGCCGACAGCGGGGCAGCGCGATCTTCTTTTAGCAACGGCAGCGATTGCTATCCCCGACAACATCGAAAGTATCGGTGATGCGTTGCATTGGATGTTACAGGATTCGGGCTATCGACTGGCCTCCGATCTCGCGCTGTCTGACGAGGTGCATGCCATGCTCAAACTGTCCTTACCGGCGGTGCATCGCCAATTCGAACCGATGCCGCTTAGAGCAGTGGTAGAGCTACTGGTCGGTCCCGCTTTTCATATCGTGCAGGATCCTGTGCACCGTTTGCTGTCATTCGAGCGTTGTGACTTGGTACCAGCCTATTCATTTTCAGGAGGTACGCTGTAATGGAAACCTTTGTGATCGCCATCGTTCTAATCGCCGCGCTGGTTATGGGAACTGAAGAAGAACGGGGTGAAGATAACGCGACTCACTCGAATCCTTCCCATGCATTGGACGCTCCATCGGATGATCGTGAGTCCTCAGCGCGTCTTTGCGATCCAGATCGTACCTACATTAAACAGCGCGATCTCACCCTACCTCTCGACCAGCAGAGTAGTGACGATGACCACTAAGTTCCGAGTACATCGCCGTTTTGTCTGGATTGCAGGGTGCACAGTCCTTGCTGCCTTACCCTTTGCGGCTGTCGCGGCACCGAGGTCTGATTCGCAAGTTTCTACACCGCAAACAACCGAATCATCGGCAACCCAGCAGTTAGACCCTATGACGTCCCACACCGCACTATGGGGGTTAGATGGCACCGATTGGCAGCGTTATCAAACGCTGATGCAGGGTATTCGTGGCAGTGTAAGTCCCGCAACGTTGTCCCCTATTGAAGTGCTCGGCATTCATGCGCGCAGTACAGAGGAGCGGCGGCGGTACGCCGAAAAATGGGCGCTGATGATGCGTGAGGATGCCGAGCGTATTCTGGCATTTCAGTGGGCCTACGATGATGCCCAGAGACGGTTGTTTCCCAGCGGCTTACTGATTGATGCCAGTTTAGTGAATTCCAGAAAGTCGGACCAGGGCCTGTCCGAAGAACTGGCGTGGCAGCCCGCCGATCGTGTGTTGTTTTTCACCGACACCCAATGTCCAGCTTGCGATGCTGTTCTGGAGCGTTTGCTCAGTCAGTTGAAGCACATCTCCGGTATCGATCTGTACCTGATCGATGTGACCGCTGGTGAGGAATCGCAGATACGGGAATGGGCAGCTACAAAACAGATTGATCCACAATGGGTCAATAACCACAAGGTCACCCTGAACATCGATGCGGGTGCGCGCGACCGAGTTGCAGCGCACACGGGCCAGCAGAAACAAGCATTACCCGTAGTGGTGTTACGCCGGGGTGATCAATTCACGCCCTTGCCCGCATGGCACTTTTGATGGATGCCAGCTATGAACGCTCGGCCATTGATCTTTTCGGTTGCCTGCCTAATGTGTTGCTCTGTCGTCGTAAATGCTCAACCCGTACCGGCCGGGTATCGGCAGGTGGCGATGGAGTTTGGCCTACCTCCAGCTTTGCTCTACGCGGTAGCCTTGACTGAAAGTGGAGAGAGCTCTCTGGGTAAAGGTCCTTTTCGCCCCTGGCCCTGGACGCTCAATATTAGCGGCAAAGGACACTACTTTCCCTCACGGCGGGAGGCATGGCAAGCACTGCAAGGGGCGCTGGAAAATACCAATGGCTGGGTGGATATTGGGCTAATGCAGATCAGCTGGCGCTACCATTCCGCTGCGTTGGGGTCCGCATGGCACGCGCTCGATCCCTACCACAATCTGCGTGTAGCGGCGGCTATTCTCCGCGACTGTTACATCAAGCATACAAACTGGATGCAGAGTGCCGGTTGCTACCACGCACCAAACAACTTCGCTAGTGCGCAAGCTTATGCCAGTCGCGTAAATCAACATTGGGAAAAACTTGCCGACATTGAACAGGAGGCTTCGTTTGAACATCCTTAGTTATCGGTTTATACCGATATTTTTAGTGGTTCTCTTCGCGAGTTGTATCGCAAGTTCATTCGTACTCGCAGATTTGACAGTCATCTATGACAACGGTCGAACCAAACCTATAGCGCCATTGTTGGGGCCCTTTTTAGTCGATAGAAAACTGTCAAACAAAGAGAGACTACGCGATCAGGCTAAACTGGCTGAATCGGCCGGCCAGAATAAAGTGACAGTGTCTGCACTGGGTCCAGGCGCGCTCAGTAATCTATTGCCGATTCGCTCTCCCGGGATGCAGGTTGGCGATATCGCGGGTACCCAACTCAAACCCGATGTCCTTTCACGGTTGGCACAAGGTAATCCGCGCCCATTTTTTCTGATCGGATCGGACCAAGCGTCGCTACAGTGGTTAGCGGCTCACCGTGACACACTCAAATCCCTGGGCGCGGTGGGCATGTTGGTGCACGCCGAGACCGAAGACGATGTCAGGCAGGTGTCCGAGATCGCCGGCGGGCTATCGATCACACTGGGATCCGGCAGCGATTTGGCCAGGGCGCTCGGCGTAGATCGTTACCCAGTGTTGATCACCCGAGAAGGCATGACACAGTGAGCGCTCATCCGATGGAAGCGCTGCTTCGACCGCCCGTGGAACTGTGGTCCACCTGTACGGCACTCGCGGCTGGAACGCTGGCCTGGTTGGCACCTTGGGCCTTGATGATGCCACCGGGTATCGCGACAGCCTCCAGCGTGACCCTTTTCGGATTTGGTTTTTGGCGAGGGCGTCAAGCCTGGCGCGTACTGCGCTATCAGCGCCACATGAAGCGGCTACCGGAATACCAGATTCGTGCCGATCAAATACCCGTCAGCCGTCATAAGCTTTTTTTGGGTAAAGGCTTTCGCTGGACCCAGCAACACACTCAGCGTCTGCGTGACACGCTGAAGCCCGAGGTTCAACGTTACGTTCAACCCGGTTTTCTGTACCAGTGGGCACGGCAAAAAGAGATCGCTTGGGAGTCGATGACGGGTTTGTCTTTGTTGGCGAAAGCGTTGAGAAGCAGATCCCGCTGGAATCCGCTTGCGCCGTTACCGGCTGTGGGTGGAAAGCCAGCTCTGCATGCGGTTGAACCGCATGAGCAGTCGGTTTGGATGGACCTCGGCGAACGTGTGGGCCATACCTTAGTGTTGGGCACTACACGTGTAGGCAAAACACGATTGGCCGAACTGTTGATTACCCAGGACATTCGCCGTGGGGATGTGGTCATTGTCTTCGACCCCAAAGGGGATGCCGATCTACTTCGCCGGATTTACGCAGAGGCCAAGCGCGCCGGTCGTCTGGACGATTTCTATTTGTTTCATCTGGGCTTTCCTGAATTGTCAGCGCGCTACAACGCCATCGGTAATTTCTCCCGCATCACCGAGGTCGCCACCCGTATCGCCAATCAGTTGCCCAACGAGGGCAATTCCGCTGCGTTCAAGGAATTTGCCTGGCGCTTTGTCAATATTATTGCGCGCGCACTGGTCTCTTTGAAACGACGACCGGACTATCAACAGATCCGCCGTTACATCAATGACATCGAACCCTTGTTCGTGGAGTATGCCGGCCACTGTGCCCAGGTTGCCGGCATCGAGTCTTGGGAAGCTCTGGTCGAAGAACGCGCAGCGAATATCAAGGAACGTAACTTACCCAATGCACTACGTGGGCGCTCGATGGAAGCCATCGCCTGCATGCGATTGTTGCAAGAAAGCGCCATTTACGACCCCGTTCTAGACGGGCTCATTTCGGCATTCAAATATGACAAGACGTATTTCGACAAGATTGTCAGCTCGGTCGGCCCGCTGATGGAAAAACTCACCACCGGTACTATCGCCGCGTTGATTTCTCCGGATTATCAGGACGAGCACGACTCACGACCGATCTTTGAATGGATGGATGTGATACGCCGCAAGGGCATCGTTTACGTGGGGCTGGATGCGCTCACCGATACCACGGTGGCCAGCGCGGTGGGCAACTCCATGTTCGCAGATTTGGTGTCCGTGGCGGGCCATATTTATAAACACGGTGTGGCGTCCCCTCACCGCGGACAGCCCCATGAAAGCCGCGCGGACGCGGCCGAACATGCCCACGGACAGCCCTCTGCCGCAAAAATACCCACCATCTCCCTGCATGCGGATGAGTTCAACGAGCTGATCGGTGATGAGTTCGTGCCACTGCTGAACAAGGCGGGCGGAGCGGGCTTCCAAGTAACGGCCTATACCCAGACCTGGTCAGATGTGGAGGCGCGGATCGGCAGCAAAGCTAAAGCGGGGCAGGTGGCCGGTAACTTCAACACGATGCTGATGCTCCGGGTGAAAGAATTGGATACCGCAGACATGCTGACCGAACAGCTGCCGCGGGTTGAAGTCTTTAGCTTGATGAGCGTTTCTGGTGTCGATGACTCATCGGATCCCGGTTCTGGTGTTGACTTCAAATCTCGTAACGAAGACAGAATCAGTGTCTCTGAAGTTCCCATGCTGACAACCGCTGATATGGTATCGCTACCCAAGGGGCAGGCCTTCGCTCTATTAGAGGGTGGCCACCTCTGGAAAATTCGCATGCCGCTGCCGGATAGTCGTGGGGATGATGCTATGCCAGTGGCATTTGCAGAGATCGCCGAAGATATGCAGCGCACCTATATCACCAATGACCATTGGTATCGTGCCAGAGAAACCTGGTGGCAAATGGGTGTTGATACGCCATCTCTCAGCGAATTATCCGGTGATAATAGCGTCACTGACAATGGCTGAGGTGTCTGATCCACGTCGCCCGGTCTCACAGCCAGGTGTATTCTCCCGCATTCTCACCGGGCTGGCGCAATGTTTAAAGTGGCTGCTGGTGTCATTGCTATTCTCCATTGTTATTGAGTGGATCGGCATGGTGTTTTGGTGGGAAGAGCAAGGGTTGGAGCACAGTCGGCAGATGTTGGCCATGGAGTTAAATTATCTGAATGTAGACTTCCGCCGCAGTTTGTTGACATCAGATCCTTTGCAATTTGCAGGAGATCTGGCTGACCGCTTTTATCATGTATTGTTTGAACTGACTCGGCTCGCTGATCTTATTAAATGGGTGACGCCTGCCCCTAACGCAGGTGAAGAGGGATTTCGGGTCACACTGCATCATGCCTATCGTCCGACGGCAGAATTTATTCTAGCGGCCATGCAAATGACCCAGGTCTTTGCTGTCCGGTTAGCCATTCTGATATTGGCGACACCGGTATTTGGGCTATTTGCCCTGGTGGCGCTGGTCGATGGTTTGGTGCGCCGTGATCTCAGGCGCTGGGGTGGCGGCAGGGAAAGCTCCTTTGTTTATCACTATGCCAAGAAGGCTGCGCTTCCTTTGGTGATTATCGCCTGGGTGGTCTATCTGGCGCTGCCGTTTAGTCTGCACCCGTCCTGGATAATCCTGCCGTTTTCCATAGGGTTTGGCCTCACGGTCACGGTGACTGCGAGTACCTTTAAAAAATATTTATGACTATCAGGCCGATCCTATAGTTAATGCTGAGGATGCATAATGACAACCCCAGGCTTAGTGGCGATCAACCTTTGGGTCGGATGCTGGCCGGAGCAGTCATTGATCTGGCGGCTGTCAGGTATTTTCTTTTGGGTGAATGACAGTGGTATAATCTGTACGGGGAAGTGCTGTACAAAATAAACTGATCTTGCCACTATTTCACTACTGTTGAGTGAACCAGTGGAGGAGCCTCGCTATGGCTACATCGCGTATTGATATGAGAATTCATGAAACCGTCAAGGCAGCCGCTGAAAAAGCGGCTGCTCTCGAAGGTATGAAAAGTTTAACGGAGTACGTTGTCCGTCTGATTGAGAAAGATTCCCAGCGGATCATCAAAGAGCATGAATCGATCACGGTCGAAAATGACGTATTTGATCGGTTTATTCTCGCTTGTAATACTGCCAAAGCACCTAATCAGAAACTACGCGCGGCCGAGAAGCTTGCTCGGCGTAAGGGTATTCAGTGATCCCAGGTTCTGAATTCGTTGAGCTGGATAAAACTGTCCATGATCGTAAGGCATTTGATTGTGGCACGGCAGAGCTAAATCTATTTTTTCAGCAATTTGCTGCAAAGCACAGAGCGGCTGGAATCAGCATGACGATGGTACTGCTTGCAGAAGATAATACGGCAGATTTTTGTGCCTATTACACACTGTCATATACCGAAATCAAACGACAATCGTTGCCACAGTCAGCGGCAAAGAAGTTGCCGCATTATCCCATACCAGTCATCCTGATAACGCAGCTCGCGGTACATCATCAAGCTCATGGACAAGGTCTTGGAAAAGTAGCCTTGATACGTGCGCTGCAACATGCCATTGAGATTGGCGAGCATCTGCCTTCGTATGCGGTTGTAGTCGACGCTTTAGATGAGCAAGTCCAAGGGTTCTATGAGCAATACGGATTCGAGGAGATTGATACCCACAATCATAGAAAGCGACTTTTTTTACCGATGAAGACTATCGCTCAGCTATTTTAATCATTGATTGATCGCATAGGATGGCCTGAATTGATTACTAAGATCAAAATCTACAACTACCGAATCTATAAAGACTTTGAGCTTACGCCAAATCACAAGCTTAACGTGATCGTCGGTGCCAATGAAGGTGGTAAGTCCACGTTAATGGAGGCAATCACACTTGCTTTGACTGGGCGGGTCAATGGACGCAGTGCTACAGAGGAGCTTAATCCTTACTGGTTTAATACTGAACTCGTTAAGGAATTTGTACAGAAGCGCCAAACCGGTGAGCCAGTGGCATTTCCAGAAATACGTATCGAACTATTTTTTGATAATCGTGCTGACCTGCAAAACTTATGCGGAGCGATCAATAGTGAAATACCGACCCATGCGTGCCCTGGAATCTCACTGCGGGTACTTCCAAACCCTGATTATGTAGCTGAACTTGAAAATTGGGCAAATGAGCCATCGGCTATTCTTCCAATAGAGTACTACATTGTTGACTGGCGCTCTTTTGCCGACTCTGTAATTACTCATAGACCCAAGCAACTGGCGACGGCGATTATCGACTCGCGGACTGTGAGATCCAGCTCCGGTGTAGATTACCACTTACGACAGATCCTCGCAGATCATCTAGGCCCACCTGAGCGAGCTGCAATCTCTCTTGCATACCGGCAGGTGAAAGCTTCGATGTCTGATAACGCACTGAAGGAAGTAAACCAGCACATTGGTATGCTACATGCGTCTCTTCATGACCGTCCCATCTCTCTGGCAATGGATCAAAGCGCACGCACTTCTTGGGAGAGTTCGGTCACTCCTCATGTAGACAAAGTGCCCTTTTCAATGTCAGGACAAGGACAACAAGCGGCAATCAAGATATCGCTGGCAATGAACAAGCACTCGGACTGGGCCTATTTTGTCATGGTTGAAGAACCCGAGAATCACCTCACCCATACTAGCCTTACAACGTTGCTTTCGCGTATGGAATCACTTGCTGGAGACCAGCAACAGCTTTTTATCACAACCCACAGCTCCTTTGTGCTGAACCGTCTAGGGTTAGACTCGTTATTGTTGATGGGGCGAGGCGAAGCGCACAGGATTCCTGACCTGGATCCCAGCACCGTTGCTTATTTCCAAAAGCTTCCCGGCTACGATACGCTCCGGATGGTATTGGCTAACAAAATCGTTCTTGTCGAAGGCCCCTCTGATGAGATTATTTTCCAGCGCATATTTAAGGATATCTATAATAAGAACCCCATGGAGTGTGGAATAGATGTCCTGAGTATGCGAGGGCTGTCGCTGAGGCGTTGCCTGGAGCTTTGTGCCGCCCTCGAAAAAACAGTAGCTGCGCTTCGCGACAACGATGGCATTGAGCCAGAGCAACTGAATACCCCACTCCAGGGTTGGTTGGTGGATGGGCAGAGAGAACTTTTTGTAGGAGAGGTGGAGAGCGGCGAGACTCTTGAACCCCAATTGCTCCACTTTAATGGTGAGGAAAAATTGCGGGGGATACTTGGAATTCAGCCTCACGCAGATCTATCGAAGTGGATGAAGCGCGAGAAAACTGAGGTCGCTCTTCGAATTGCTGAGTCCCAGCAAGAAATTACTCCACCTGAATACATGCGCGCAGCGGCCCAGTTTATTAATGGCTAACTATCTAACGCTCGCAGTTGCTGGGTCACGTAAGACACAGGGGATCGTAGAGCACTGCGCATCTCTACCACAGACTCGGCGTGCGCTTGTGGTAACTTATACTCAAACCAACCAGGCTGAGTTGCGGGCGCGGCTTTCAACACATGCCGGAAACCATCCGGGAATTCAGGTAATGGGTTGGTTCACCTTCCTGCTACGAGATTTTGCTCGTCCCTTCCTTCCCTTTAAATTTCATGGACAACGAATTGAAGGCTTCAACTTCGATGGTCGTCCATACCGAATGGCGAAGGGATTAAGGCGTTTTTTAGACTCTAAAGAAGCAGCTTATGCTTGTGAGCTCGGCCGCCTCGCTCACGAGCTTGTTGAAGCCAGTAATGGTGCGTTAATACATCGTCTTGAGTGTATCTATGATGAGATTCTCATTGATGAGGTGCAGGATTTAAGTAGTCACGATTGGGAGATCATTGACGTTCTACTGGAGTCGTCTATTGATATTCGGATGGTTGGCGATATCCGTCAATCCGTTCTTTCCACCAATCCTCGTAGCTCGAAGAATAAGAAATACGCTTACGCAGATGCAATTGGTTGGTTCCGCGAACGAGAGGGCCTGGGTAATTTGAACATTATCGAGAATAACACCACATGGCGTTGTCACTCCAACATAGCAGCCTTCTCAGATACTATCTTTGACTCCAGCTGGTCGTTTCCAATGACAGAATCGCTGAATGATACTGATACCGGTCATGATGGTGTGTTTCTTCTGCGTGATGAGGATATAACCGATTACTTAGCCCGATTTTCCCCCCAATGCCTACGTAGTACTGCCAACTCCGGTAAGGCCTTGGATCTTGATTACCTCAATTTCGGGCTTGCAAAGGGTATGGCTTATAAGCGTGTTCTGATTGTACCGACGGACGGTATCACTAAGTTTGTCCAATCGAACAAACCACTAGACCCCAAGCCTGCAGCAAATTTCTACGTCGCCGTTACGAGGGCGGAACAAAGTGTAGCGATAGTCATGCGAGAACCAGGTGCTTCGGCGATCCCCTACTGGGAACCATAGAAAAGATCAAGAATATTCCTACTAAAAACCACGACATACAATGAATAGATTCCCCATCGTTCTCTAATACCCAATCCCTCACTATGCCCCGTAACAATAGCACGGGAGTATCAGTGACATGTCACGCCACCTTTGGCAAATCATCAGTCTTATTTTTGGTATTTCTATTTCGCCCGTTATGTATGCAGACGCGGATGCTGAGCGGGAAATATTAGCAAGAATCATCCATGAGCTGCAGGTCATCGAATCGATGGTCGACAAAGCGCAAGCCCAAGGTGACAAAGATACTCGCATTCGGTTTCAGTATCAGTGGCTGCGCCAAGATCTCAGGCAAATTAAAAGTGGTATCCAGTCCCATATTGATGCCCCTCGTGCACAGCCACGTTCTTTCCCGCCTTTACGCGGCGACTACCGCCGTTAGGAGTTCATGATGAGCCCTGCTCAAAACACAGTCTTCCAAGCCGGATCCGGCGTTATGCCTGGCACCCTGCTGACGGCCATCGCATCGATGGTGCTGGTGCTGACCTTCGTATGGGTTATCTGGGTCACGTTGGGGACGTTCCGTGCCTGGCAGGAAGGGCACGTCACGATACTGGACGTTTCGTGGAGCGCGTTAAGGGCCAGTATTATTTTAATGGTTTTAGGTTTTTATCTACGGTGAGTCGCACCTCGAAACACCACCGTAAAACGGGAGTCTGTCCCGTAAAAAGATACCGGGGTAATCCCCATTTTTATCGATGTAAGACAAGAGGAAATACACTATGGCCCATTCACTCACACAACAAATGTTATCAAAAACCGTTCAATCACAATGGAAACTCCTCGGCCTGCTGGCGACGATGTTTCATTCACCCTTATGGGCCGCGTTACCGACGCCAGTCGCACCGAGTACCGCGCCTCCAGCGGGTGACTGGCTTGGATTGATTCAAGGCTACATCAAGGATGGCGGTCTGGTATTGGGGCTCGCTATAGCGATTTTAGGTTTTCTTTGGATTGCTTACCTGGGTTTTGCCAAATTCAACGAAGCACGACAAGGCAAAGCAGAATGGGCCGAGGTTGGCGTGCTGGGTATCGTCGGTGCCATCGTGTTGATTTTCGCGAGCTATCTACTGACTGAAGCTGCTGGCGTCATATAACCAGAGCCCTCTCACAGAACCTGACTAAGGATATTTTCCGTGTCTTATCAACAGGACATTCTGGCGGATCGGCTTAATGCCGAGCCCGTCATTTTTAAAGGCTGCTCATCCTCTGAGTTGGGCATGATTGTTGGTGTGTCCGTTTTAATCTGGCTGCCGTTAAGCCTGCTGATTGCCTGGCTGATCGGTGCAGTCACCATGGGTTTTGGTCTCGCGGGAGTGGGTGTTATCGCAACGGTGTTGGTCTGTGCCTCGGTTTTTCAGCGCGTTAAGCGTGGCCGCCCGGACGGTTACTACCAACAGCGGTTTCAACTCTATTTGCATGAACTGGGATTGAGACGGTCGCCCTGGATACGCCATAGCGGCGTCTGGGATATTGGGAGGACGCGTCATGCGACGATATCGCTACGAGATTGATAATGTCCGATCCCACCTGCGATCACTGTGGTGTGTCATTGGGTTTCAAGCATTGGTCATTCTGGTCTTGTGGTTTGGTTGGAGTCAGTCACCCAAAAACCTTCGGGTGCATGTGCCACCCGACTTGCGTTCCGGAGCTGTTTTGGCTGCGGAGGAAGTGCCGCCTGCCAATGTGTATGCCTTTGCATTTTATATCTTTCAGCAACTCAATCGTTGGCCGGAAAATGGTGCCAGCGATTACGGCAAAGCCATTTTCCGGCTAGCGCCGTACCTGACTCCGCGCTATCGCAATGACTTGATTGCGGACATGGAGTTGAAGGCAAGGCGCGGGGAGCTCACCTACCGGATTCGCGGCATGCACGAAGTAGTGGGGCACGGGTTTGAGGAGCGTCGTGTTGATGTGTTGGCGTCAGATGTGTGGGTCGTCTGGTTGGATTTGGACTTACTGGAATCCGTTAAAGGCATGACCGTGAAGCAAACGACCATTCGCTATCCATTACGTATTGTACGCCATGCCATTGACCCGGAATCGAACCCCTGGGGGTTAGCACTGGATGGCTATAAAGGCGATGGCCCTCGGCGATTAAGTGCTGATGAAATTACTGAAACTAGTTACCCAAAAAAAGGAGGTTAAGAGCGATGAAACAATCTAAACAGCGGCGTTGGATAAGCACCATTTTAGCGGTTATTGTTTTATTCCCACTCATGACGGTCGCCGACAATCAACCCGCTGAACCCAGCGAAGTGATTGAGCGCATTCTCTGGAAGAAGATGCCAGTTGCTGTGATGTTAATCGTCGGTCAGGAGCGTCTGGTGCATTTTCCTGATTCGGTCAGCGTGGGCATTCCTCAATCACTCACACTGATACTGCGCAGCCAAAGTATTAGCGGCACACTCTACCTTACGGCGCGTGAACCGTTCGAAGCCAACCGTGTCATCGTGCGCTCTGAACAAGGTGAACCGATTTACGTCCTGGATATTTCAGCCAAACAATCTGATCCAGAAAGCGCCCGGTTGCCGACCTTGCAAATTCTGCTTGCGAACCCTGCGCCAGACGAGCTGGCAGCAGACGGTACGGCGGTATCGTCAGCGCAATGGGGCTATGTCGTACTCACGCGCTATGCCGCCCAACAACTTTATGCACCGGGCCGATTACTGCCTAATGCACTTGGTATCGTTCGGATGCCGGTTACGCAGCAATCATTTGAACTGATTCAGGGTGGTCAGGTTGAAGCCGTTCCCGTGGCGGCCTGGAAGGCAGGTTTACACAACATCACTGCCGTTAAGTTGATCAATAAAACCCAACACCCTGTGGTGCTTGACCCTCGTCAGTTGCGTGGCACCTGGCTTACTGCGACCTTTCAGCATAATCGATTGCTGCCATCGGGCAATGAGGCAGATTCTACCGCTGTCTATCTGGTTTCGGATAGACCTTTTGACGTGTCGTTTTGATGAATACTGATTTTAGGAGCTGCGATGTCAATGGTAACCAGTAACCGACTCTTGCCCTTATTGGTCGGCATTGTGATGGTGCTGACGGCATTTGTGACCATCAAATCCTGCTCGGAAGGGGATAGTAATGCGTATGTGCTGGATGCTGTCCCTCGAGCGCCTAAGCCGGACGCAGATACGCCCGCTGATACCATCAAAACGCTCACGGCGAATGTCAGCGCCATGACCACAGAGGTGAGGGCGTTACGCCAGGATAATGCGGCTTTAAAACTGGAGAGCCAGAGCCTGTTAAAAGATCGAAGCCAGATTGAAAACACTGTGCTGTCACGCCTGAAAAAAGTAATGCAGGCGAAAGACCGCGAAAACAATCAATCGACTGATGCGTCGATTATTACTGAATTAACAGCGCGTGTTGATGCGCTGACACAATCATTGTCTGGCACTCAGCGCTATCCCGTGAAGTCTTCAGATTCCTCCGATATACCGATAGGGCTGGGCTTGGATGGATTGAACTCGTCATTGCCCGTTGCCGAACCGTTGGTTTGGGTCGAACCTTTAGAGAAAGCAGTCCAAGCGCCTGATGACGGTAGTCTACTGAGCCGCTTTGGGCGATCTACACAAAACGCCTTGGCAAGTGCTCAGCCCCGAGGCGAGCAGCTTCTCAACAGTGGCGCGAAGGCACTTAATAGCGCCATTCCGGTGTACACCATACCGCGTAATGCCACCCTGATTGGATCCGTTGCCATGACCGCTCTGGTTGGACGAGTACCGGTTCAGGGTCAGGTGCGTGACCCCATGCCCTTTAAGGTGATTGTTGGCAAGGATAATCTGGCGGCCAATGGTCTCACAATTCCCGGTATACAGGGCATGGTTTGGAGTGGCACCGCGATTGGTGATTGGACATTATCCTGTGTGTCAGGGCAGCTTGAGTCGGTTACCTTTGTATTTGAGGATGGCACCATACAGACACTGTCCAGTGACGATAACAGTAGCCGTGGTTCCAGTGGAAACAGTGCTAGTGGAAGAAGTGACAAGTCACTGGGTTGGATATCCGATGCCCGTGGCATTCCGTGTATCACGGGTGAGCGTAAAACCAATGCCCCCGCTTTTTTAACCCAGCGCATCGGTGTATCGGCTATGGAGGCAGCGGCCAATGCCGCCGCTCAGTCTGAGACAACAACTCTGCTGCGTGATTCCGGCACGGTCTCCAATGCTGTCACGGGTAGCACAGGAAAATATATCCTCGGAAAAACGCTCAGCGGTGGCAGTCAAGAGATTGCCCAATGGTTACGGGAGCGCCAGGCCCAAAGTTTTGATGCGGTCTTTGTTCCCGCCGGTGTCGAGCTGGCAATTCACGTTGACCACGAGCTTCCCATTGATTTTCACAGTAACGGCAGGAAACTTTATCATGCAAATCACTACGGTATTCAAACACACGCTAAACGTACTCCTAGCCTTGATTAGTGTGCTGATGGTCGGCTGCGCCAGCACCAAAGAATCGGTGCTTCCGCAAGATGGGCCAACCATGAAAGCGATCTACGATCACCATATGGCGGGTACAGGTCTGACAAATGAGCGCATTCGGGCGGCTCAGCCCTTACCTCAAACGGGCATTGAACACTACGCGGGGTTTGTGAGAGAAGCGGCTAATGAAATCGATACTGTCTTTCCCCGATTACCCAATCCTACTTTGGTGATGTACATCTTTCCCCATCTGTCGGGCGGTGAGCGAACCCCGGTGCCGGGTTATGTCACGTCTTTTCCTTTCTATGAAAAAGTCGAGTACGCGCTACCCGGTGAAGTGCAAAGTGAGCGAAAGGGCGACCCCATCAATGAGCCGTCAACCCAGTTCAAAAAAGCGCAATAAACAGGTGAGTAATAATCCAATGAATGACAGTGAGTACGATCATAAACCACCGTTGACGACCGCTGCCGTGAAGCAATGCTATGAACGGCCTGCCTCCTTTACCGATTTACTACCCTGGGTAGAATACCATGCAGATAGCCGAACGTTTTTATTGGACGACGGTATTAGCATGGGGGCTTTGTTTGAGATTGACCCCGTGGGTTGTGAAGCTCGCACACCGGATTTTATGGCGCGGCTGCGTGATGCCATAGAAACGGCGGTTAATGAGGCCTTGCCAGAACTTGATGATGCACCCTGGATACTTCAGGTGTATGTGCAGGATGAACCCAGTCTATCGGGCTTTGCACAATCGTTAGCGGAATACGTGCAACCCGGTGCAAAATCGACGGAATTCACACGCCATTATCAATCGATTATGTCGGCGCATCTCAAGGACATTTCCCGCAAGGGCGGACTGTTTGAAGATACCACGGTAACCGGTTCTCGCTGGCAAGGTCAGATTCGACGCGTGAGGGTGGTGCTTTACCGCCGTTTAAAGCCCAGCGGCAAACAGCCTTCTGCCATTGAAGTCGAAGAGGCTCTGAACGATGTTGCGGTCAAGTGGATGGCCTCTCTTGCATCGGCGGGTATCAAAGCGCATCGAGCGACGGGCAAAGCCTTTTATGAATGGATGTTGTGCTGGTTTAACCCCAATCCGGAAATGGTGAAAAGTGACACCGCCACACTGCTTGAAATTGCGCCGTATCCGGGCGATGACAATTTGCCTTTTGGTTATGATTTTGCCGAACAGCTGACGCTGTCGTTACCGCGATCTGATCAAGCCACGTCGAGCTGGCTATTCGATAATATTCCCCACACCGTGGTCACCATTCAGGGTTTACGTCGCACCCCGGATATTGGCCACTTCACCGCAGAGCGACAGGTCGGTGATCAGGTGTTTTCGCTCTTTGATCGTCTGCCTGAACATACCATCATGGCGATGACCCTGACGATCAAACCTCAGGACACCACCCGTAACCACATTGCACAAATCAAACGGGCCTCGGTTGGTGATACGGCGGAAGCGATGATTACGCGCGAAGATGCCGAGCAAGTGGAACGGGAAATGGCGCAAGGCAATAAGTTGTACCCACTGAGTATTGCCTTTTATGTGCGCGGCGACAATCAGAAACAATTACGAACCAACATCAACCGATTGAATGCGTTACTGCTGCCCAATGGCTTACAACCCATTACTCAGGAAGCGGATTTGCTGGCGCTCGACAGTTATATTCGCAACCTACCGATGGCTTATGATGTCGAGTTGGACAAGTCACGGCGCCGCTCTCGACTCGTTTTTTCTCGTCACGCTGCTAACTTACTGCCGTTTTATGGCCGATCACGCGGTACCGGGCACCCTGGCCTGGTCTTTTATAACCGGGGTGCCGAACCATTGGTATTTGACCCATTACATCGGGAGGATCGTAAGAAGAATGCCCATATGTTAATCCTTGGCCCGACCGGGGCGGGTAAGTCAGCGCTGTTGGTTTACCTGTTGCAACAGATGATGGCCAATCACCGCCCACGCATTTTTATTATCGAAGCTGGAGCCTCCTTTTCACTGTTGGGGCAGCATTTTCAGGCGCATGGCTTATCCGTGAATCAGGTCACGCTCAATCCCCGTGTGGATGTGAGCCTGCCACCCTTTGCCGATGCCTTGCGATTGCTGGATAAGAAACAGCGTTTCACCCAAGTGACATCCTCAGACACGCTGTTGGATGTGCCGATGGAAGACGACGAAGAGCTGGATGATGAAGCGGGTGGTCGAGACATTCTGGGTGAGATGGAAATTGCTGCCCGTATAATGATCACCGGTGGCGATGAGCGTGAAGATGCAAGACTTACGCGTGCCGACCGATTACTGATTCGCAACGCCATTTTTCTGGCCGCCAAAGCAGTCAAAGAAAATAACCAGCCCCAAGTGATGACAAGTGATGTGGTTAACGCCTTCCAGTCCATTGCACGAGACTCGACGTTGCCCGAGCATCGCCGCAATCGCGCTATCGAAATGGGTGATGGTATGGATTTATTTTGTTCGGGGTTAGCGGGCCACTTCTTTAATCGACCGGGGAAGCCCTGGCCGGAAGTCGATGTCACTATCCTTGAAATGGGTATTCTGGCCCGAGAAGGGTACGAGGACCAGCTGACAGTGGCTTACCTGTCCATGATGAGCCATATCAATGACCTGGTTGAACGGCATCAACACGATGATCGCCCCACCCTAGTGGTGACCGATGAGGGCCACATTATCACCACCAATCCATTGTTAGCGCGTTACGTGGTAAAGATCACCAAGATGTGGCGCAAGTTGGGAGCTTGGTTCTGGATTGCCACTCAGAATCTGGAGGACTTTCCCGATGCCAGCCGCAAAATGCTGAACATGATGGAGTGGTGGCTGTGCCTGGTGATGCCCAAGGAGGAGGTGGAGCAGATTGCCCGCTTCAAAGATCTCAATGATGAGCAGCGTAATCTGTTGCTGTCCGCGCGCAAGGAGCCGGGTAAATATGTCGAAGGCGTGGTGCTGGCCGACAAAGTGGAGGCCCTGTTTCGCAATGTACCACCACCCCTGTCACTCGCACTGGCCATGACAGAAAAACATGAAAAGGCTGAACGTGCTGCGATTATGCGGGAGAAAAATTGTTCCGAATTGGAAGCGGTTTATGAAATGGCCCGACGAATCGCAAAAACACGTTAGTCAGTTACTCTTCCGGTAGGCAATAACCGCGCAGTTTCCTGTCTGGATTCTTCATTCTTTTGCAGATTAACATCGGTCAGGATATCGGCAATCTTCCCGAGTCGATATCAATGAACCACACAATAGCTGAACTATTCAGAGCTCAATTTATTGCCATCATCCTCTTGCTCGCCACGTCACTGGGCTGCTATGCCGATGAAAGTGGCAAAGATAAAGTGCTGTTCATTGAGCTATTTACAAGCTCCCAGTCTTTAACAAATATCAATAGCAACTTGCCTCCAGGTAATGCTACTGGCGTGAAATACACTCACTATGAAATTGATCAAATCAGTCAGTTGCAAAATGAATTGTCAAGAGGTTTACCAAAGGATGCTGAACAGGCAAAGCAGCTTGTGTTGCAGCGTTTTCAGTTGATAGACGCCGCCGTTAGCCAGCGGCTGGAAAATACCGCCAAAGGATTAGTGAAAGCCATGCACTACGGTATCGATCGTACTCCGGCGATGGTCTTTGATGGTCAGGCGGTGATTTATGGTGTGACCGATATTGATGCAGCCACTAAGCGCTACACACAATGGCGTGAAAGGAGTGGCCGATGAAACGGCGTGTTTTATTAAGCTATTTCATGGTGTTTCTTTTGTGGCTGCCTATCAACGGATATTCCGGGACGATTAGCAGCACCGAAATTGTGTCGCAAACGACATCTGCGGCGTTGAGCTGTATGCGCTGGATGCCCGTCGGTGTGTGTTTTTGGTTGCGCTGTTCCATCTACGAATGCAGTGTCGAAACCTCGATCAAGGTGGGCCATTACCAACCGGATGCGGTGGTAAGTAGTTATAACGAACTGGGTGGCAACCCCTGGACGGAAATTCGCAGCCTACTGGGGTCGGTACAAAAATCAGCGGCTAATGGTTTGTTGGGCAGTTTGCTGCCAGTACCCATTGAGAGTGCGGGCAATCGAACGGAAGGCTCTCACGGCAATCGCGATCATCGTAATCTGATCTTTCGAGAAACGGATGTGATCGGCCACCCTTTAAGTTCGTTGTCTGGCGTTTTGGCGGGTACCGGCTATTTGTGCGAATCAGAAACCACATCTTTCTACCCCTATTTTCTGTCCGGCCTGGATGCACTGTCCTGGCGACTGGAAATACCGGAGATGTTCTACGCGGCTAGCCTGATCCCAGGTCGGCGTGAAATCGGTAATTGGCCATCCCAGACCTGGGGTGGTGTCTACCCGCGCACCGGTTGGACGACGCAAGCTGAAGAACCCAAAGCAGCGGCGGTCAATGCCCAAAGAGCGGGGGATATTGTGACACGAGACAATCAACCTCACATTTATGACCAGATAGAACCGTCCTCAAGCTCCGATCAACGAGTGTGGTCGCCTGGCCCTCTTAAAGAAAATGATCCGGCAACGGGAGAGTGGCAGATGTTGCTCCCTAAAGCAGAATCGAGCTGCGCCGTTTTCGGCACCAACGATCTCGCCAGTGTCAACGGTTGGGGTGGAGGTCGGGTTGATGCGGGCGGTGATTATGCGTGGAATCTCTGGAGGCCTTACCAATGTTGTGAAAGGAAAGGCCAGTTTTTTCTATTCGACATTAACTGGATTACCTATCCCCCATGAAGACGCGCAATCGATGCCTGCCGTTACTCTGTGGCTTGTCCCTCCTTTGGACCATTAACGGTTTTACCGCCCAATCGCCGACTGAAGACGGTTTGTGGTATTACGAGATTGGCGGCGCGGAACCCGTCTCTGTGCCGGCCAATCCTGCCGTGGTTTCCGTCACGTTGGGGGGCTCTGCGCAATTGGGGCTGGGATACAGCTGCGGCAAGTTCGACCCCGTGGTGGCGGTTACCAATACTCTGAACAACGTCGGTGCCGGTGTCGATAACATGATGAACGCCATGACGGCGGCGGCGACTAGCGCCATTGCCGCCTTGCCGGCACTTATTCTGCAGCGAGCGAATCCCGGTCTCTACGATCTGTTCCAGAATGCCCTGATCAAGGCTGAAGAAACCATGCAGCTGGCCACCAAATCCTGCGAACAGATGGAAGCGGAGATAGCCCAGGGTAAGAACCCCTATGCCGACCTGATCACGTTATCGAAAGGTAATGATTGGAAAGTGCAGATGGGCGTTGGTGGCAACGACGCCGTCACCGCTAAAACCACCGTGGAGTCTTCCAATGGCGATAACGGTGTGCCCTGGATAGGCGGCCAGGCTGGCGGCAGCGGCCAGCCGGTGCTGGAGTTTACCGGCGATATCGTCGAGGCCGGGTACAACATCAATATGAACCGGGCAGTAACCGATGCCACCCCAGTGCCGGCGGCATCCTCGACGCGCTTATCCGAGATCTGGCCGTCACCAGTCGATGCCAGAGACTGGACCGTCGAAGTGGTGGGCGAGAATATCGTTACCACCTGTGACACCTGCCGCAAGGACAGTATTCCCGGAACTGGTTTGTTGCCCAAGCTCTACCAAGAGTCGACATCGGTCACCACCGAAATCCAGAATCTGGTCAGCGGCGTAACACCACCCACGCTGGCTAATCTCGACCAGATTACGGCGCCTGGGGTGGCCATCACCCGACAGGTGATCGAAGCCATCCGCGAGATGCCCGCTTCAGAACAGAGTCTGATCATGGGTCGTCTCGTTTCTGAAATCAGCACGGCGCGCACGGTCGAGAAAGCGTTATTTGCTAGAAGGCTACTGCTGTCAGGTAGACAGGTGCCCGAGGTCTATGCCACCGAAGTCGCTCGTGAGCACGCTGACAACTCCATCGCCGAACTGGATAAGGAAATCGAAAACCTGCTATTTGAGACCCGTGTGCGTAAGGAAGTGGTCTCCGATACTGTTACCACACTGTTGCGGAGAGCAGCCGCTAGGCGGCAGAGCGCTCTCACCGTGCCGGAAGTGCCCACCCTTGATCCCAACCCTTTGCGAGGTGGGCGTGTTCAGTAGTATCCGGGCCAGACGAAAAGGTTTCTTGCTATTTACGATAGTGGCCGTAGTGCTGACGACGCTGGTGGGGTATCTGCTGATGGACCGGCTACAGACCGAATCCATGCAGCGTATCCAACACAGTATTGATACCTGGCGGCTGTCGCTGGCACTCATTCGCTGGTCATTGATCGCCCTTGTTGCTCTAAGCTGGAATTATCCAGTCGCGTGGTTGGCTAACTCAGGAACGATCAACCATGCGAAAGCTGCTCAGCTAACAGCGTTGCGGTGGCGCGCCGTCACCTGGCTTGTGTTATTGGAGCTAGTGTTAGGGCAGGGCATACTCGTCAAAGCCCTGAGCCTGATGGCCGGAATAATGCAATGAGTGTCGATAGCTACCTGGAGCTTTTTACCTCTCTGTTCGGCTGGACCTTTTACGGTATTTTGTGGGATGTGCTGGTCGGCACCGGCATCGTCTATCTACCATTCTTGGGTATCCTAATCGACAACTGGCGCGAACCTGCCCAGGGCGGTGAGGTAGGCCATGCCAGTGGACTATCGCTGCGTCGCATGGAGATCGAACTGTTTATCGCGCTACTCGTGGTTGTGCTCGCTGGGCAACCGGCCGCTCTGACGCCGCTCAACGCAGCAACCTTGTCCTATTCACCACCGCCAACGCTGTTGGATCCAACGCCGGCCACAGCAACCGTGGCTGTACCACAGAGCACTTATGGCACAACCGGCTTTGCCGGCTCTGCCGCAACCGTCAATGTCCCGATCTGGTGGTATAGCGTGATTGCTCTGAGTTCAGGGTTGAACCACGCCATTGTCGAAGGTCTGCCGACCGTGGCGGATATGCGGACGTTTGAGCAGCAGGCACATCTGGCGACCATTGCTGATCCGCGTCTCAGGCAGGAAGTGAGCGATTTCTTTAGCCAGTGCTATATCCCAGCCCGTTCCAAATACCAAGCTGAACGACCGGACACAGCGGCGATCAATGGCAGTCTCGCAACCTATGGAGCCGATGACCCGGATTGGATGGGGTCGCACGTCTACCGGGATACCGCGGGTTACTACGACACCTTGCGTCCGGCCAGTCAGGTCACGGGTTGGGCGTATAACGCGGCCAGAGATACGGAATATGACGCCGCCACACCGCCAGCCTGGGGCAAGCCATACTGCAAACAGTGGTGGGACGATGCTGCTATGGGATTGCGTGAGAAGCTGATCAATGAAGCGGATGCCACATCCGCCGGGTTTTCCGGGTTGGTAGTCGCCATCGCGCCTGCGCTGGCCAGCGAGCAGCAAAACGACGCCGTTGCCAAAACCGTACTCACCAATGCGCCACCTTCGTGGTCGAGCAACGAATTGATCGCCAATAACGCTTCTGGTTCTGGCCTCGTCAACGCGGCTGGTTCTATCGTCAAAGGCGGCCTTGCCGCCGGAGGCATGATTACGGCATCAGCGCTGTTTTCCGTGACTATGACGGCGGTGCTTCAATCCCTGCCAATGGTGCAGGCCATCATGTTGCTGGGCGTCTATGCGCTTCTGCCACTGGTGGTCGTCTTGTCTCGATATTCCATCGCCATGATGGTTGTAGGTGGAATGGCCATCTTCACCATTAAATTCTGGAGCGTGCTTTGGTATTTGGCCATGTGGGTGGATCAGAACCTGATTTTGTCCATGTATCCGGACGTAAACACCTTTCTGCAGATATTCGCCAACCCCGGCGAGCACGATGCCAAGCGCATGCTGTTGAACATGATTACCACCAGTCTCTATCTGGGTCTGCCGCTGTTGTGGAGTGGGATGATGGCTTGGGCGGGGGTGCAGGTCGGGCGGTCGATCAACAATGCGACCGCGCCGCTGGCGCGGCCGGGAGAGGATGCTGGTCGACAAGGTGGTGCGATAGGAAAGGCGGCGGTGAGTCGAGGAGTCCGCCGTTAGAGTCGCGTCCTGCTAGTCGTCGTACCAGCCGTAGGGATCGGTTCCTGCATCCAAACGCCCGGTGCGGTGATTCAAATCACCCGAAAGGTCTGAGTCGTGCAGTCGACGCTCCTCGTCATTCCGAATTTCCATCGAGACAAAAAGCTCAAGTAGCAAGCTGTATATAGCAACTACAAATCCAAAACTAGCCGATATGAGCCTTCGAGTGATAAGTCGGGCTGCAGAATACGGTTTGGGATCATTGAGTGGTGCATTGTTCATCCCCTAATAATAAAGGAGGCTGTCCTGCTGGGAAAGCATCAATTTACGGTTGATAAATAGCTGCCGGAACCTTAATGCCGAGTCCGATTGTACTGCAATACGCAATACAGTATATTGCAGTACATTTGCAGTCATACTGGGAGAGTGTAATGGCTACCACCAAAACTGCGACGCTGACTATAAGAGTCGATCCAGGCTTAAAGGAAGCGTTGCGTGCAGCAGCTCAAGCGGAGCACCGCTCTATCGCCAACATGATAGAAGTGATGATTCGCGAGCATTGCGAGAAAAACGGTATAGCCATAGAACAATCCCAAGAATCAGATCAACGTGGGGAGCGTTAAGCATGATAAAAACAGTTAAACAGGCGTGTCGTTTTAATCCTGTTATTCAGGACTATAGAATGAGCCAGGGAATTGAGAACCTGGCCGATCTAATCACCGACGCCGGTGACGGTGGTGAATTCTTCTCACGAAACTTTGTTACCCACGGCATGGAGCAACTCTTCCGTGAAGGCATGCTGAGATTATCGGGCAAATCTGATCAAGCTGTTTTCGAACTCACTCAAGCCATGGGTGGCGGTAAGACCCACATGATGATCGCTTTGGGTTTATTGGCCAAGCACGCCCACCTTAGACCAGAAGTTCTCTCCGAAGATTTGAATAGCCGCTTAGATTTTGGCAACGCTCGCATTGCTGCGTTTAACGGTCGAAATAATCCTGACAATTATATTTGGGGCGAGATTGCCACTCAGTTGGGTGCTGCCGAAGAGATTAAAGATTACTGGATAAACGGCCCGAAATCAGTTGACCAACAAAAATGGAAAGACATTATTGGTGATACCCCAACACTGATTATGATCGATGAGCTACCCCCATATTTAGATAACGCGAGTACGCAAGTCTACGGCTCCGGCACGCTTGCAAATATGGTGGTCTACAGCTTAAGCGCTTTGATGAGTGCAGCATTGGAATTGCCAAACTGCTGTATCGTCATTGCCAACTTAACTGGGAGCTATAAGGCGCAAACAAAAGCGCTAGCCGATTCAATTTCCAACCTTCAGGATGAAACCCGCCGACAATCCATGACCATTACTCCGGTTCAATTATCGGGTAATGAGATCTATGAAATTCTTAAAAAACGTTTAGTTGACGAAATGCCTGATGGGCATGTCATTAACGAAATAGCAGAAGAATATGCCCAGCAAATCAAAAAAGCCGAAGATGGCGGTTACATTATTGCATCCAGCATTGAACAAATTGCAGAGCAAATACGTGAAACCTATCCGTTCCACCCGTCATTTAAACACCTTGTAGCCCTGTTCAAAGAGAATGAAGGTTTCCGTCAAACTCGTGGCTTGATGCAATTCACTGCGCGTTTGCTCAAAAGTGTTGATCAGCGCGAAACAGATGATGTTTTCCTAATCGGGACGCAGCACCTCGATTTGAATGATGAGCAAGTCAAAGATGAAATCGAAAGAATTTCACCCAAACTCGTTCCTGCCGTAACGCGTGACATTGCTGACAAAGGGAATTCAATTTCTGAAACACTAGACGATGAAATTGATAGTGATGCCGCACAACAAGTCATGACTCTATTGCTTGCCTCATCATTGTCCCGCGCTGTTGGAGGCCGAATTGGCCTATCCGAAAGTGAGATTATTGAATTTTTAGCGGCACCAAATCGTAAAGCCGATGAATTTTTAGATGTCATGCAGAAGCTACGTGAGCAAGCTTGGTATCTACATCGTGAAGATCAACGTTTCTTTATAAAAGAGACGGAAAACTTATCACGCCAGATTGAACGTAACGCGAAAGAAATTCCGCAGCCAAAAATAGATGGCGCCTTAATCAATCGATTGAAAGGAATTTTGCAACCCAACAAGCGTAACGCCTATCAAGACGTACAAATTTTGCCGCGCATGGACGAACTAAAACTAAGCGGGCCTCGCGTATTAATCGTCATTAAGCCCGATGGCAAAGTGCCTCCCAGCGAGCTCACTAACTTTTTTGAATTCCAGCAAGAAAAGAACAACCTGCTTGTTCTAACTGGTCAAGATAGCCTTATGGCCGATGCTGTAGAAGACCGACTACGTGAACTCTATGCCATAGAACAAATCGGTAAGCGCTTAAAAACTGGGGATACCTTGTATGAAGAAGCGCGTGACCGGCTTGAAGAAGCCGAAGGGCGTTTTATAAAAGCACTATCAGCTGCCTACAACACGATTCTATTTCCAGGTAGTGATGAAATAGACAGGTCTGAGCGCCTATTAAAAGTCACGATCGATAACGGTTTGAAAGTAGGTGAAGGCGATCAATCTGCCGAAACGCAAATTGAAAAATTAATGGCCGACCCACGTGCAAATTACAAATTAGCAGCCGATCTTAAGGACGATTTCAGTCAGTATTTTGCTATGGCTGAATCCGAGTTATGGCCATCGGGTGCAAACAACCGCCGCACGCCATGGAAAGACGTTGTTAATAGAGCTAAATGCAATCCGGGCTGGCCTTGGATGCCAGGTAGCAGTGGCATGGACACCCTTAAAACAGAAGCGCTTAAACAGGGTCGCTGGCGCCTAGGAGAAGATGGCTATATCGAAAAAGGGCCGTTCCCGAAAGAAAAAACCAGCGTCAATGTTTCACTGCTTAGCACGCATCCTGACACGGGTGAATCCATTCTTAGCCTTACCCCACGTAATGCGGGTGAAAGCCCAGTTGTTTATTAATCGATCAAGGCTGAGGTTTTAGGGACAGATCCACAGGTAGAAGATCTAGAAAGCTTCAGTTCCAGTGAGGGAACGCTGTATTTCTCAGTAAAAGACCCTAGTGGCAAATACGAAAGCGGCACACCCACCCGCTGGGTCGCAGATTTAAAAATTCGCCACCAAGTAGAGCCATTGGCAGACAAGCGTAAAATTACTCTGCAATGTACGCCAAACGCACAAATGCTTTACACCCTAGATGGCTCTAACCCCAAGGACGGTAAAGCTTACGATGCGCCGTTTGAAATAGGATCAGATGCAGCTCGCTTACTTGTTTACGCAAAATCAGGCGAAGCCACCAAAACGGCTGATTTTTCAATCCCACACAGTGGTGACACAACCGTACAGATTGACGATACCAAACCGGCTCGCTTGAGTAGCGCCAAGCGTGTACCGCTCGACAGCACAGACAAAGTATTTGGTGTAATCAACCGTTTTCGTGATCAAACCTCCACGTACTTTAAAGGGGTTCGAATTGAAATTGGTGAGGGCGAAAATACTGTGGGCATTCGTTTTGGTGAACGTCAGGTGACCGCCGCCATGATCGAAAAAACAGTTAACAGTCTACGTGATGTGCTCAACGAGGCAGATGCACACGTTGCCATAGCAGTCAAAGATGGCATCGACTTTGAGAACGGCTTTGAAGCAAAAGAATTTGCGAAATTAGTCGGTATTGAACTCCGACCAGGAGACATCACCCAAGATGAATAAAGCCACAGGGCCTATTGTCGGAAATACTAGGGCCCTTTACTGATAAAACCAATGAGGAAACAATAATGGTAAAGGCGGCACCAACCACAGAAAAGACAGCGGCTATACACCCGACGCTGGGCTTTGGTGTGCCTGCATCCAGTGATCCCCATCACTTTAAGGTCATTATTCCTAAAGCTAATAGCGGCAAAGTGCACATCAGCGAATACCTTGGGCTGCAAGCACAAAGTGACGAATTTGCGGTTATTGACCGTGTCATTATCGATAGACCAAGGTGGACCGCGATACGCTCGGAAGTGCAGCGAACCTTTAATGCCCGCCTAAAAATCCACAACGTTAAAACCTCGGCATGGACAGTCGGCGAAAATGTCGTTGACCGGTTATTAGGTAAAGAGTTGTGTGTATTGGCCTGGGCCATCGAAGGCATGGCCATGGAAAATATCCCGGTTGCGGTTCGCAACTGGTTAGCACTGCGCGCCGAGGAGCGCTGGTGGCTTTTTGGCATGACTGCCATGAATACTGGCGGTATTAAAGATGGTGAAAAAGGTTGGCGCGTCGCCTTACGTCATGCCCTGGGAGATGTGGCTCAGAGCGACCAACTCAAACCACGAGGCCGAAAAATAGTGCCTAATACTTTACAGAGCGACGCTTTCGAACAAGGCAACTTGCCGATGTTCAATCTGTTTGGAGATGAAGATTAAATGACAGAACTAATTCCCTTTGCGCTTAAAGATGCGCCTGCTCTTATTGAGGCGGTATTCCCTGCTCAAAAGGTGTCATTCGAAGCACAAAAAGAAAGAAAAGCAAATCTTGGGCAAACATTGACCGGTCTTGGTTCCTATTGGAAAGGACGCAAACCTTTGATATTGGTAAGGGCTATAGTGCTTGGTAGCTTATTGCCGCAAACAGATAATACTGAAAAAGATTTAGAAGTTTTTGAATTGCTTATGGCATTTGATGATCAAAGCCTTGCCAAGCGTGCTCTGCTTCAAAATTTAATTAAGCCGAAAGATATTGCTGAAAAAGTAAACCTGCATGATCCATGGGACTATTTTTCCCATAACGTCAAAGTTGATGCCGAACGCTTTACCGAAGTTGACGCCATGGTCTTCCCGTTAAACCCAGACTCATTGGGATTAAAGCTCCGCTGGCGTCGCGATATTGAAGAAAAAGACAAACTAAATATATTGGCTTTATTTCTCGGTCAAATTGAAGGATACGAAGAAAAGTCTTTGTTGTGTAAGCGCCCAGAAGAAGTTGATCAAGTATGGCTATATGAACATGTTTGGCCGTATGTAAATAAGCACTATTCGAAATACGGAGTGAATGCTGCGTCTCATCAAGAGTTTATTGAACAGTTAGGTATTTTGAAATATGGGCGTAGACCAAAAGTTGCTGACACATTTAGTGGTGGAGGTTCAATTCCTTTTGAAGCAGCGAGAATTGGCTGTGACGCAATAGCCTCTGATCTTAATCCTGTCGCTTGTATGTTGACTTGGGGTGCTCTGAATATAATTGGGGCGTCAGAAGATAAAAGAAAAGAGTTTTCACAGGCTCAAGAATACGTCTCAAAAAATGTTGATGCGGCTATAACTGAGTTACAGATTGAGCATGATGATGAAGGAAACCGCGCAAAGTCTTTCTTATATTGCTTAGAAACGACTTGCCCTCAAACTGGTTGGCGAATTCCAATGTCGCCAAGTTGGGTTATCTCCAAAAATAAAGGTGTAATAGCAAAACTGATTCCTAAAATTGAATCCAAGTCGTTTGAAATAGATATTATTTCCGATTGCTCGAAATCCGAGTTAAAAAGCGCAGAAAATGGAACCGTTCAAAATGGTTTTCTAACATATACACTCGATGGTAAGGAATACAAAAATCCGCTTAAGACTATTCGAGGCGATCGTAAGGATATCAATGGTAGGTGGCTAAATAGTCTTAGGAAGTGGGAAAAGACAGATTTTAAATACTTAGATGAGGATATTTACGGAGATAGGTTATATGCCATTCACTGGATTAGTAAAACAACTATAGATTCAACACGTCAAATCACGTTCTTTAGAAAAGTAACAAATACTGATATAGCCCGCGAAGAGAAGGTGGATAGAATAGTTCGGGAAAACCTTGCTCATTGGCAAATGCAAGGACTAGTGCCCGATATGGAAATAGAGCCAGGTGACAAAACAGATGAGCCAACAAGAACAAGAGGCTGGACATATTGGCATCATTTGTTCAACCCTAGGCAACTTCTAATTCAAAAATTAGTCAACGAATATTCTCTTACAAGTAGTGAGCCAGCGTGTATGACAGTATATGCTGCGAAGGTTGCTGACTGGAATAACAAGTGTTGCCATTGGCACACTGGCTGGGATAAACCTGAAAATCTTTTCTACAACCAGGCGCTAGACCCTTTTATTAATTACGGTTCCAGGAGTTCATATTTCCTTTTGTCTCAATGGGGCCTAGGAAACGCAAGGTATTCTGATCTTTCCAAAACCAACTACCAAATAGTTACAAGAGAAGCAAAAAACCCATTACCTGCAGATATTTTCATTACCGACCCGCCATATGCTGATGCTGTGATGTACCACGAGATCACTGAGTTTTTCATCGCTTGGTTTCGGAAAAACCCCCCAAAACCGTTTGACGAATGGACATGGGATTCCCGAAGGGCTCTTGCAGTAAAAGGCTCAGGAGATAACTTTAGGAAAGGCATGGCTGAGTCCTACTCCGCAATGACAACTAGGATGCCTGATAACGGCATGCAATGTGTCATGTTCACCCACCAGGACACCGGTGTATGGTCAGATATGATTGGTATATTCTGGGCTGCGGGTCTGCAAGTTGTAGGTGCCTGGTATATCGCAACGGAAACTAGTACCGAATTAAAAAAAGGTGGTTACGTTCAAGGCACTGTTATTTTGATGCTGCGCAAACGCCCTGCCGGGGAAAATGCTGGCTTTAAACAACGCTTATTACCTGCTGTTCGAGCCGAAGTAAAGCATCAAATCGAAACTATGATGCACCTTAACGATGAGGTGAAGGATAAGATGGGCGAGCCTGTGTTTAACGATTCCGACTTACAAATGGCCGGTTACGCAGCTGCGTTAAAAGTATTGACGTCTTACACCCATATTGGTGGCGAAGATGTCACCGCGTTTGCTTTACGTCCACGCATCAAAGGCGAAATCACGGTAGTCGATGAAATTGTGCAGCAAGCCGCTGAAGCCGCCAATAGCCTGTTAGTGCCTGAAGGGTTGAGCACAGATACTTGGCAAAAATTCAGCGGTATTCAGCGGTTCTACTTACGCATGATGGATATTGAAACGACCGGTGCAGCCAAGTTAGATAATTATCAAAACTTCGCCAAAGCCTTCCGTGTGGAAGACTACACACGAGTGATGGGCAGCATGGCGGCAAACAAGGCCCGGCTAAAACGGATACCAGAGTTTGCCTCGCGTGACCTAACCGAAGGTAACGAAATTGGCTCGACTTGGCTCGGTCATCTGATTATTGGTTTGCAGCAATTACTGGATGATACCGACCCACAAGCCGTGATCAGCCAACTGCAGGCCGACCTTCCTGACTTTATGGAAATACGCGCATTGTTAATTGATGTACTGATTTTTATTGAGAATAAGGCGCCAGAAAAAGTCACACGCAATGTCGCCGAGGTACTTGGTGCGCGTTTACGTAATATGCGGGCCTTAGGTAATTAGATAGAGGCGTTATTAAAAAGTAGGCCAATAAAGTCAGCGATAAGATATAGGGGCGTGAAACGTGGGCAAGAGAATGAACCGTGGCTATCTGTTTACAAGGAAGCCATGGATAAAGCACCCATGCGCTAGGGGCAAACGATAGTATGGCAATTCGACGGTTCTCTTCTCGCACCCATCGGCTCGACAGTAGTTTTTTACTAGAGCACCTTAAAGGCGCCCGCAGCTATAAACGCATAGCGGGCTACTTCACTAGTTCCCTGTTTGAAGTTGCCAATGAGCTTATTGAAGTCATTCCCGAAGTAAAAATAGTCTGTAACGTAGACATTCACCCTGATGATCTAAAGGTCGCGCAACTGCGTGAATCAAAAATGATTGGGCGCTGGAATGAACAAGACATAGAAGCAGAAGCTTTGCTAAATCGTGATCGTTACCGAAGGCTCGATAGCTTTTTAGCCAAGCATGGCCAAGTTATCCGGGTTGCGCCAGACAGTATTTGCGGCTTTTTACATGGTAAAGCTGGCGTCATTGAATGTGCCGATGGCCGTAAGCTTGGCTTTATGGGTTCTATGAATGAAACTAGCAGTGGCTGGCAGCGGCACTATGAAATATTATGGGAAGATGACTCTCCTGAAGGCGTTGCATGGATAGAAGAAGAATTCGAGTTTCTTTGGAACGCCGCTCGGCAACTTCCTGATGCGGTTATCCGTGAGGTTAAACGCCGAGGTTATCGCCGTGAGATCGGTTTTGATGAGATTGAAGACGATGATGATTTAGCACCAGCGGCGCTCATTGAGTCCCCTCTTTATCGTCAAGGTTTTTCACTGCAACCTTGGCAGCAGGGTTTTGTTAGTGAATGTGTTCGCCATTACCATAACCACGGCATCGTGCGGCTATTAATTGCAGATGAAGTGGGTCTGGGCAAGACTCTTTCTATGGGGACCGCTGCGCTAAGCTTGTGCCTGCTCAGCGACAAAGAAAATAAGAAAAGAAAACCCGTTATCATTTTTTGTCCAGCTACATTATGTGAGCAATGGCAAACTGAGATGATCGACAAGTTAGGCATACCGTGCGCACGATGGCAAACACAAAAGAAAGTCTGGTTAGACCCTGACGGCAGGGTCATATCGCCTTCCGGCCAAGCATTTATCGCAAAATGTCCATTGCGTATCGGCATCGTCTCAACTGGCTTAATGATGCAAGAGTCCTTAGAAAAGGACTATTTGCTCGGCTTGCGATTTGGGCTCACGATATTAGATGAGGCTCATAAAGCTAGAAGTCGGCAAGGCTTTGGTAAAGATGCAGGTTCTCATAACAACCTACTTGCCTTTATGCGAGATATCGCTGCTCGTTCTGATCACGTTCTGTTAGGTACTGCTACACCTATACAAACTCGCCCGGAAGATCTGTGGGATTTAATGGGGATTTTGCACCAAGGCAGCGGTAATTTTGTATTGGGCAATGATCTAACCAAATGGCATCGGCCTAAAGAAGTATTACCTATTCTTTCCGGCGAACAGCGTGTTACAGAGCCTAGTTTCGCTTGGGAGCTATTGCGTTCGCCATTACCTGTTGTTGACTCTTCAAACGCGCAGCACTCAAGAAAGCTGTTTAGATCTATTAGAGAGGATCTTGAACTCATTGATGATACAAAGTGGGACATTAGAAACCCGCTAACTGATTTGTCTGAGGATTCTAGAGATTACCTGGAAGACGAGTTGGAACGAGATATATCCGGCGCCAACTTCTTTCAGCGAGAAAATCCATTTATTCGCCATATTGTCTTACGAAAACGCGTAACACTTGAAGACGCCAATCTGCTACCTCGTATTGGCGTAGACGTTCACCCCGATCGAAACTTAGCAAAAGAAGAGCATAAGTTTAATAGCCTGTTCGAAGGCAAAGCACTTAGAACCAGCGAAGACTTTCGTCAGGCCTATGCTGAGGCGCGAAATTTCGGCAAAGCACTCGCACAAAGTGGTAAAGGTAGCGGCTTCATGAAAAACCTCATGGAGCAACGTATTTGCTCAAGTATCGTCGCTGGTTTAAATACTGCAAAAAAGTTACTTGAAGGTAGGACTATTCACGAAGAAAGTGACGAACAAAATATTGAGTTAAAAGCCGAAAGTCCAGAAGAGATTGCGGTACTCCAGCGCATGATTGCTCGATTAGAAAAAATTGAAGAGGACCCCAAGCTTCAAGCGGTTATTCATTACCTCGAAAAGGAGCAATGGCTAAAACATGGTGTGATCATTTTCAGCCAATACTATGACACAGCTAAATGGGTCGCAGATTCTTTGGCAGCTCGCTACCCAGATCAGCCTGTTGGTTTATACGCGGGTGCTGGCCGAAGCCGACTTTACCAAAAAGGTGATAGCGTTAATATCGAACGCGAAACCTTAAAGCGCATGGTAGCCGAACACCAATTGGAAATTATGGTTGCAACTGATGCGGCATGTGAAGGTTTGAACCTACAAACACTCGGCACGTTAATGAATATCGATCTCCCTTGGAACCCTACAAAGCTGGAACAACGTATTGGCCGAATTAAACGCTTTGGCCAAGTACGAGACAAAGTTGACATGCTCAATTTGGTTAATGAGCAAACCGTTGATGAAAAAGTCTACGACAAACTATCTGAGCGTATGCAAGACCGCTACAACCTTTTTGGCTCACTGCCTGACACCATCAAAGATGAATGGATTGAAGATATCGAAACCATGGGAGAGAAAATGGATGAGTATATCGACGCCCAAAAAACCGCAAACGGATTCGATCTTCGCTATACATCAACAATGGAACCTTCAGAGAAAGACTGGCGAGATTGCTCTGATGTTTTATCGCGCCGCGATTTTAGTGAGCTGATGATGTCTGGATGGAGTGAGGGGAAATAGTGAAGTCTTAAAAACCCCTGGGGTTCGCTCCAAAAAAAGGGGTAGCGGGTCGAAAATGAGTGGATTGAAAATGTTATGCAAAATTGCTACGGGGCATGGGTCATAACGTGCTGGTTTTTGGGATTAACTGGACTAGGCGGGGGGAGGTGGTGTTTCAGCGCCACTAATTGTAGTCGTTGTTAAAGAAGGAATCTGAGGATCAATGGAAAAATTAAAACTTGAATTAAGAAATTGTTATGGAATTCAGGCATTGGATCATGAACTTGATTTTGGTATCGGATCTAATCCATCGAGGCCAAAATCGAAAGCCTTTGCAGTTTATGCTCCTAATGGGTTGATGAAATCTTCCTTTGCAAAAACATTTGATGAACTTTCGAAAGGCGAATTACCGCGAGAAGAGCGCTACCATCGCCAATCGGCATGTGCGGTGGAGGCCGATGGGGTACATCTTTTAAAAGAAGCAATCTACGTTCTGAAGTCAGAGATAGACATTAGTTCAGATAGCCCTAGCATCACAAATATTCTAGTTAATCCAGAGCACAAAGCTAAGTATGATGAAATTCTTCTTGAGTTAGATAGGTTAAAAGGCAAACTCGTCAACGCGCTGCAGAAGAAATCGAAAGTCAAAAAAGGGGATATTGAGCAAAGGGTCATCGAAGACTTGGGGATAGAGAACCTTCCAGGCTGCATCGAGCATATCAAGTTAATTTCTACTGATGGTGATTTGGAATTCTTTGAATATGCAACAATCTTTGATCCGAAAGCCGTCGAGGTGCTCAAGAGTCAGGATTTTGTTACCAAGGCAAATGAGTTTAGCGAACGTTATCAAGAGCTCTTCGAGCAGGCAGGAACCATCTACCAGAAGGGGGTATTCAATCCCGTCAAGGCTGAGACATCCTTTACTACCTTAGATAAGCAGGGCTTCTTTGCAGGCGGCCATCGAGTTCATCTCAGAGGGGAGGTAGCCTCTATTGACAAGGTAGAGTTGGATCAAAAGATCCAAGCTATCCATGCACGCATAGACGCAGATGAAAAGCTAAAGAATCTTCGCCTAAGTCTAGCCAAAAACGCACAAACACAGGCTCTCACTGACTTACTTGAGAGTCTCTCTCCCAATCAAGTCGAATTTCTTTTAGATAAGCTGCGGCCAGAAAATCAGGAACAATTCCGTAAAGAGCTCTGGGTTTACTACATACAAGGCTGTGGAGAAACATCATCCTATCTCGATTTATATGAGAGTAGCAAAGAAGAAATCACTCGAATTGAAAATGCAGCCGCACAAGTGGCGCCAATGTGGACAGGAGCAGTTGATCTTTTTAACGACCGATTTGTGGATATGCCCTTCACGCTTTCAGTCGCTAATCAAACGCAGGCCGTGCTGGGAAAAGAACAGGCCAGATTGACGTTTATTTTTAGGGATGGTGCCGATACCGTAGAGTGGTCACGGTCTGAAATCAAAACCCTCAGCCAAGGTGAAAAGCGGGCGCTGTATCTTCTCAACTTCATTTTCGATGTTGAGGCCAGAAAACTCGCCAATCAGGAAACACTATTCGTCATTGACGATATTGCTGATTCCTTCGATTACAAGAACAAGCACGCCATTGTCCAATACTTAGATGACTTGTGTGATACCAACTATTTCCACCAGATCATTCTGACACACAACTTTGATTTCTTTCGGTCGCTAGTCAACAGTTTTGTTCCGTATGACAGGTGCCTCATGGCAAATAAATCAGAGAATTCTATTTTTCTTGTGCAGGCTGAAGGTATCAAAAATTACTTCATTGGGAAATGGAAGAATAACGTTGTCACTTGCGATCGCATTCTATGCGCAACTATCCCGTTTACTCGAAATTTGATCGAATACACTAAAGGCGAACAGGATGCGGACTACTTGACGCTTACGAGTTTGTTGCACTGGAAATCCGAGACCAGTCAGATCACTGTTGGTGACTATTTGGAAATTTACAACGGCCTGTTTGGAACTACTCATGTCACTGGTAACACGCAGCCATTGTTGGATCTGCTTATCAAAGAGGCAAATGGAGTTTGTGTGCAAACGGTACATGCTGGCTTGAATCTCGAAGATAAAGTTCTGCTTTCCATTGCTATACGTCTACGGGCAGAAATGCTGATAACTGATAAAATTAGGATACTCAAGAACGATCCGAGCTATTGGTGTCAAAAAAATAGCCAGTTCGGCCACCTCATGAAAGAGTTTTCCTTGCTGGATTCAACAGCACCAGAATTGCGGACTTTGGAGAAAGTAAGTATTACTGTCAGTTCGAATATTCATCTCAACTCATTTATGTATGAGCCGATCCTTGATCTTTCTATTGAGCACTTAGTCGCTCTCTATGAGGAAATACTTAATTTGATACCGCCGGTAATTACGCCATGAAACTCCTTCACACATCTGATTGGCACATCGGCCGAACCCTTTACGGCAGAAAGCGCTACGAGGAGTTCGAAGTATTTTTTACCTGGTTGGCGGAAACGATTCAGCAGAATGAAATCGATGCATTGCTGGTGGCGGGTGATATTTTTGACACGAGTGCTCCGAGTAATCGCGCGCAGGAGCTCTATTATCGTTTTCTGTGCCGGGTGGCCGCGTCATCCTGTCGGCACGTTGTCATCGTGGCTGGCAATCATGATTCCCCCTCTTTTCTCAGTGCCCCGAAGGAGTTGCTAAAAGCCCTCGATGTCCATGTAATCGGCAATGCGTCCGAAACCCCGGAGGACGAAGTGATTGTGCTCTGTAATGAACAGGATGCCCCGGAATTAATTGTCTGTGCTGTGCCCTACCTCCGAGACAGGGATATCCGCGTGGCGGAGGCTGGTGAGAGTGTCGAGGACAAAGAGCGGAAGCTAATTGACGGAATCCGCAATCATTACGCTGCTGTTGCGTCTGTGGCCGAACAGAAACGCGATGAACTCGGAGCTGATATTCCCATCGTTGGTATGGGACACTTGTTTACCGCGGGCGGAAAAACTGTCGACGGTGATGGCGTGCGCGAGCTCTATGTTGGTTCTCTTGCTCACGTGACTGCCGCGATCTTTCCTGCATCCTTCAATTATTTGGCGCTTGGACATCTCCACGTTCCGCAAAAGGTGAACGGATCTGAAAATATTCGGTATAGCGGCTCCCCTTTGCCCATGGGATTTGGGGAGGCAAAACAGCAGAAGAGTGTTTGTCAGGTTGCCTTTGATAAAAAAGAAGGGCACAGCACGGCTGCGTCTATACAGCTGATCGATGTGCCGGTGTTTCAGAAGCTCGAGCGCATCAAGGGAGAATGGGATGGCATCTCAAGCCGACTTCTTGAGCTATCGGCAACAAACTCACAAGGTTGGCTCGAGGTCATCTACGAAGGCGAAGAAGTCATTGGCGACCTGCGCGAGCGTCTAGAGGCTGCCATTACCGGCACCCAAATGGAGATTCTCCGCATTAAGAACAGCCGCATCATCGACCGCGTGCTGGGGCAAATGCATGACGAGGAAACTCTAGACGACCTGAACGTGAACGATGTATTCGAACGATGCCTCGTCGCGCATCAGATACCTGAAGACCAGAGGCCGGAATTGCTCCGTGCCTACCAGGAAACGCTCTCGTCTCTGTACGAAGACGACTTGCAGGCGGAATAGGGAAGCTGTCGATGAGAATACAGCAGGTACGTTTCAAAAATCTAAACTCACTGGTCGGCGAATGGGAAATCGATCTGACACACCCGGCCTATGACTCCGACGGTATATTTGCCATCACCGGCCCAACCGGTGCTGGGAAGACCACTATCCTCGATGCCATTTGCCTTGCTCTTTATGGACGGACGCCTCGCTTGAACAAGGTCACCAAGAGTGGAAATGAGATCATGTCCCGCCAGACCGGCGAGTGCTTTGCCGAGGTGACTTTCGAGACGCAGACGGGGCGATTCCGTTGCCACTGGAGCCAGCACCGGGCACGCAAGAAGCCCAGTGGAGAACTTCAGGCCCCGAAGCACGAGATTTCCAATGCCGATTCCGGTGAAATTTTTGAATCCAAGATCAGGGGTGTTGCCGACCAGATCGAGTCGGCTACCGGTATGGATTTTGATCGCTTCACCCGGTCTATGTTGCTGGCCCAGGGAGGCTTCGCCGCATTCCTTCAGGCGGCACCCGATGAAAGGGCCCCGATCCTGGAACAGATAACAGGAACTGAGATATACAGCCAGATATCCATCCGTGTCCACGAACGACAACGTGATGAGAGAGAAAGGTTAAATATTCTCCAGGCCGAAACGGCAGGAATCGTGATTCTGGAGCCGGAACAAGAAAAAGAGATTGGGCAGTTACTCGAGACGAAGCAAAAGGAAGAAGCTGACCTTGCTGCCAAGTCTGCTGACGCAGGTAAGGCTATTGCTTGGCTCACGACCATTGATGGACTGAACAAGGAAATCATCAGTCTGGCCGGTGAATCGAGACAGCTGCAAAGTGATATCGATGCTTTCCAACCAACCCGAGATAAACTCAACCGGGCTTTGAGTGCTGCGTCATTGGATGGTTTATACGCAACGCTCACAGCAATCCGAAAACAGCAGATGGATGACAGCGAAGCTTTGAGAGCTGAGGAAGAGGCTCTTCCTGAACTGGAATCATCTGCCAAGGGACAGGCCGAGTCGCTGAAATCGGCTGAAGACCAAACCGCTAAAGTTAAAGAGGAATTGAAGACCGCTGCACCGCTAATTCTGAAGGTTCGCTCCCTCGATCAGAAGCTTGCCGATCAGAAAAAGGCTGTTTTGGAAGGTGAAGTGAGCTGCCAAAAGGATGCAGAAAAAATTGATGCGGATAACCAGCTCAAGCTTAAAGAACAGGAGAAACGTTCCGATGCTAAAAAAACGCTGGAATTTGTCGACGGCTATCTCAAGGAGCATACACGGGACGAATGGCTGATAAGTGGTCTGGCGGGCATTGAAGCACAGTTGAGCAGTCTCCTCTCCAGGCAAACAGAAATAGTTCAAAAAGAGGCCGGTCAAGAAAAGGCCATGACAGCTCTGGAGCAGGCGACAAAGTCACTCGACGACAGTCAGACGAAATGCGGTATTTTGAAGCAGGAGTTGGACGATGCATCAGAAAAACTCCAACAAGGCAAAGATACATTAAGCCTGTTGCTTGGGGGTCGACTGTTGCGCGAATACCGTACCGATAAGGAGACTTTGCTGCGTGAAATGGCGTTCCTGTCGAAAATAGCGGAGCTTGAAGATCATCGGTCCAAACTGGAAGATGGCAACCCCTGTCCGCTCTGTGGTGCAACCGAGCACCCGTTCGCAGAAGGTAATGTTCCTGTCCCCGATGAAACCGAACAGAAGGTTGAAGCGTTGACTAGACGGATCAGTGATGCTGAGAATCAGGAGACCGCGATCAAGAAACTCGAAGAAGCTGAGGTCGCGGCTCGTCATAATCTGACGCATGGCGAAAAGCAGGAGATAGCAGCATCTAATGACAACAAGGCAGCCGAGAAAGCCCTTGTCGAGGTCGAGGAAGAACTCGAAAAACATCGTGTTGATTTTTCCGAGCGCAGACAGACCGTGGCCGCCAAGCTTCTGCCGCTTGGCATTGAAGATATTCCCGACGCTGATATTTCATCGCTGCTTGAGTCACTCAGAGCGCGGCTGAATGCATGGCAGGCTCAGGTTCGGAAAAAGGCTGAGATCGAGAAACAGATTACAGATCTCGATAGCGATATAAAGCGTTTGGATGCAATTATCGAAACCCAAAGCATCGCCCTGGCAGAAAAGAGGGAACGTCTGGAGAGCTTGAAAAAGGAGCACATCGCGGTAAGTGACGAGCGGAAAGAAGTGTACGGCGACAAGAATCCCAATGATGAGGATCTCCGCCAGAGCAAAGCTGTTTTCGATGCCGAGAATGCCGAAAAGCAATCCAGATATTCGCACAATGAACTGCAGCAAAAATTGAACACCGCTAAGTCTCATGTTGAATCTCTGAAAAAGCGCCTCGACCGTAGAGAACCAGAACTGAAGAACTCCGATGCTGAATTTTCTGCAGCGCTTGTGCCTGTAGGATTTTCAGATGAAATACAGTTTTTGGAGGCCAAGCTGACCCGTGAGCAGAGGGATGATCTGGCGATAAAAGTCAAAGAGCTGGATGAGCGCCAGACAGACCTCAAGGCCAGGCAAAAGGATCGAGAAACACGCTTGGCCACGGCATTGGCGCAAAAAGTTACCAACAAATCTCTGGGTGAGCTGGAGCCCCAATTTAAAGAGTACGAAGATTTCCTGAAAGAGTTTCGGGACATCATTGCCGGTCTCAAACACAAATTGAGAGAAAATACGGCCGCCAAAGATCGGATAAAGGAAAAACAGACGGCTATCGAGGCTCACAAAAAGGAATGCAGCCGATGGGAAAATCTGCACGGATTGATCGGCTCAGCAGACGGGAAAAAGTACCGCAATTTTGCCCAAGGGCTGACCTTCGAAATGATGATAGGTCATGCCAACCGGCAACTACAGAAGATGACTGACCGCTATTTGCTGATCCGTGATGACCTTCAGCCTCTGGAGCTCAATGTGGTTGATAACTACCAAGCGGGAGAAGTTCGGTCCACGAAGAATCTTTCCGGTGGTGAGAGTTTCATAGTCAGCTTATCACTGGCGCTGGGTTTATCGCACATGGCGAGCAAGAATGTCCGCGTGGATTCACTTTTCCTGGATGAAGGCTTCGGCACACTGGACGAGGAAGCCCTCGATACTGCTCTGGATACACTAGCGGGTCTCCAGCAGGACGGCAAGCTGATCGGTGTGATCTCACATGTACCGGCCTTGAAGGAGCGGATCAGCACGCAGATTCAGGTTACGCCGCAAACCGGAGGTAGAAGCCAGCTATCAGGGCCTGGATGCAGTAGGTTGGATGTAACAGAACAGACTGTTGAAGTAGGTTGACGTGGTTATGTCGGGCGATTTTAAAAAAGCCAAAACCACACTTGCGAAGCTTCACTTGGACTTGGACTTGGATGCGATCAGTCGTTTGGCCAATCCATCCTACTTGAGGGTGATCGGGCGGGTCGACCAATGTGCGCGAGCTGTGAAAAACAGTCTGCGGGTTTTAAAATGACGAAGAACACAACCTACAAATGGATATTTCCTGCTCGCTTTCGGACCGGTGCTTATGGGTGGAAGTCTTCCAAATTGGCTTGCCAACGCCTTCGCGAAGCGGTTTCCGAAATCAAAAAGGTTGCCAGAAAAGAGGCTGTCCTTGGCGCAGAAGGATCGG